>CDZG01004092.1_pt1 | contig 23272 bp, 18 predicted proteins | sample 557741 | NCBI WGS metagenome assembly CDZG01 (sample SAMEA3182086, study PRJEB8094) | gut metagenome | biome: human; feature: gut; material: Stool; isolation source: human stools | place: Canada | collected 2013-01-21
GTTTTCTGAATTTTCTGTTTCCGGAGTTTCCTCCTCATCATTGCTATCCGGCATGTTTTCTGAATTTTCTGTTTCCGGAGTTTCCTCCTCATCATTGCTATCCGGCATGTTTTCTGAATTTTCTGTTTCCGGAGTTTCCTCCTCATTATTGCTATCCGGCACGTTTTCTGAATTTTCTGTTTCCGGAGTTTCCTCCTCATTCAGATTTTCTTTCTTTGCATTACTGCCGGCAGCAATTTCCGAGTCTTCTTTCTTATCACGGTCGTCTGCTGCCGCTTTCTCATCTTCCGCGCCCTTATCGCGATCCGCATTATTTTTCTGATGATCCACGTTCTTATATTCCACCACCGAAGCCTCGATCGTCTCCGGGAAATTCAGATAATCCTCAAAGTTTTCTCCGGCATCCGCAGGGATCTGAATATGCGCGACCTCCTCCGGTAATTCCGTAAATCCCGTGATCACTTTCAACTTTTTTGTAGGGACTGCAGCAAACGTTGCAGACGGTATGCATAACTGCATCGCTATCATTGCCGCCAATGCTGCAGATACGATCTGCCATTTCTTCTTTTTATACCTCATATCCATTTCCTCCTAGCGTGACGGTTTTGTTCTCTCCGGTAATATTTTTTATTCATACGTTTCCTCCTCACCTGATTCATTACTTCCCCTTTTTCCCTAAAGCAGCCGGGATACCGCCTCCCGCAGCTGATATTCTGTCACAGGCTTTACCAAAAAGGTGTCCGCCTGCATCCTGCGGCTTTGGGGTTCAAACTCTGCCTGGTCGCTGATCCAAAGGAGCGGGACATCCCTGCTGTAGCCTCGTATGCTCATGCAGAAATTCATCCCCCTGGCTCCGTCCTCCATGACCACCACAGCATCATAAGGCCCATCCCGCTGCATGGCATAGGTACAAAACACGCCGTTATCAAAGCGGTCTACTTTGCCCAGCTTCATCAGCAAAGCGGTTTCTTTTTCTTTCTGGCTATAACTGCACAGCGCAATTCGCATGTTCGCACCTCCATTTCATGATGGGTTTTATCGCCTCATATAGCTCCTGATCGGAGCAGTCTGCCGGAAGAAACACAGGGATACGCAGGTGATACGCGATCAGGGCAAAGTTTTCATCATCACTCCACCAGACAAGCGGTACTTCCGGTGCCAGCCGCTTCGCCTGTATGGCCGCCTCCAGTCCCTTTGCTCCGGTCATGGCGATGACAACCGCATGGTAGCGGCTTCGCCGGAGTGCCTGGGTAAGCTGGTTCTCATTCCACAATTCGTCAATCGCAAGCTGCCCATCCCCATCAAAAAGGGAGCGCAGCCTGCTTTCAAACCATTCCATATTTCTCAGCTCCGTACAAAGTGCGATTTTCATGCTGAGCCTCCTTTCCTGAAAAAAAAATAATCCTACCCGGAGGGCTTTTTATTTGATAGGAATTTCCTATCACATAAAAAAAACAGACCTTCTCATCGGAAAGTCTGGTAGTATAATTAGGGTAGCATCTTGTCAAGGGAAATGCAACCGACTTTGTTTAAGACGCAGGTTTCCTGTTTAAGACGCAAGTTTTTCCTGCGGTTTTATGTTATACTAATATTGGATTATTGTGCAAAGGAGATGGCACGATGCAGATTGCGATTGTGGATGACAGAGCAGAGGACAGAGAAGAACTGTCTGCCTGCCTGGAAAATTATATGAAAAAGCATCAGCTGGACTATACGCTGACAGAATTTGAGGACGGAGAGAATTTTCTGAAAGCTGCCGCCCAGGTCAATTTTCAGCTTGTCTTTATGGACATCTATATGGAGAACATGGATGGAATAGAGGCCGCCAGAAGGCTGCGCCAGAAAAACAGGCTCTGTAAGATCGTTTTTCTGACCATTACAGAAGATTATGCCCGGATGGGGTACAGTCTGTCCGCCAGCTATTATCTGCTGAAGCCGCTTTCGCTCCATCAGGCAGATTTTGAAGAAGCGATGGAGCTGTGCCAGCTAAAACCGCCCTATGAAGTGATGACACTTTCGGTTATGGCTGACCGTCAAAAGCTGGAACTTCCCACAGAGAAGATTCTATACATAGATTATCAAAACCGTATGACACGGATTCATACGGCGGAACGCGTGATACCGGTAAGCGGAGGTTTTCAGGAGGTCACTGCCGCATTGCAGAAGGACAAGCGTTTTTTGCCCTGCTACCGGGGCGTTTTAATCAACATGGATTATATCAGCCATGTTGACAGTCAGACCTTCCGTTTGATAAACGGGGAGGCACTTCCGATTGCTCTCCGCAATGGAAAACAGCTGCGGGAAACCTACCGTCAGTATGTTTTCTCTGGAATGGGGCGTATCGTATGAGAATGAAACAAATACGCAGGCGTATTCTGGGGGGCTGTCTGGCCTGCCTCCTCTGCCTGACCGGCAGTATCCCCGCATTTGCCGCTGGAACTGCAGCCCCAGCCAACGCCAATGAAAGAAGGGAGAATCCGCCGGGTTTAGAAAACAAAGCTTCAGGGGCACTGGATAGCGGAACCCCGGAAACACCGGAAGCATCGGAAGAAATACCCCTCGTCCTTGTCACGGAAATACAAAAGGAAGGCGAACTGCTCTCCCTGCCGGCTTTTACCCTGCCCCTTAGAACCACACCGTCTGATGATGACCTGGAGGAAATTTATCAGCTGGCTCTTCAGTATCAGACCGTTTGCGCCACTGTAACAGCCGGTGAAGAAATCCGGCAGGAAACATTTTCTGTCGCATGGGATTTTTCAGCCATTGACCAGACCACTCCGGGAGAATATGCCGCAGCAGGCCGGATTGAACTGCCGGAGGGGTATGCCTTTGGTGAAGCTGTATTGCAGGAGCTGCAGATTCCCGTCCGGGTAGAAGAAATGACGCCTGCTGTCATTACCTCCATAGAGCAATGGTATCCTTATACAAATGCATTTGCGCTCCCACAGGGCAGCGAAGTTGAAGCGCTGGAAGAATTATTCGCCGCCTCCCCGTATTATCTGGAATGCTATGCGGAGAACGGAACCAGCTACACCGCTGTGGTGGAATGGGATTTTTCGTGTATTGATCTGAATACTGTGGGACTGTACCATGCAACAGGAAGGCTGACCGCACCGAAAAATACCGTATTTGCGGATCGTGTCGATTTCCCTGAAATTACAATTCCTGTTTCTGTTCAGGCTCCGGATAGACCAGACATTAACTGTTTTCTGGCCGCCAGAGGAAACCTTTATTTTCCCTGGGTTGCACCGCCGGGAGAACCGGATAAGATCAGTGTATGGCTGTCCGAAAACAACGGTTCATGGAACCAGCTGGAAAATGGCATTTACGTGGGACGGGAAATGCTCTCGATTGCTACCCGTCTGCTGACGCCGGGCAGCGGTTACCGTCTTCAGGTTGATTATGACGGCGGACAGACCGGCATCCTGTCCTTTACCTACGCAAATGAAATTGTCCTTGAAGGGTATCATGAAGGCGACCGGGATGGAGGGGATGCAGGCGGAAATCCACCCGACACCATCATTCAGCCGCCTCCTGAAGATACCGACGATCAGGATGACGGTTTCGCAGACAGGCCCTCCACAAAGCCTTTAAGATCGCCTGCAACAAATGGCGGTGGAACGAATTCCGATGATTCTGAAAAAGCACCACCGGTCAGCGGGGAAAATGATCCTGCGGATCACAAGCCTTCCGAGCCATCCTGGGATGGAAAGGATGATTCCATAGATATAGATAAAGACGATTTCCCATCGGAACAGGCAAACGGTGATACAGAGGAAGATGCAGATTCCCAAAACTCTGCTTTTTCAGAGTTCTTTGATGAAACCACTGACCGGATTTCCGGCACACGCTTTTTGATGATGCTGCAAACAGGGGAGCAAAGAGCCGTCTTTTCCAAACAGGGAATCACCATCAGCATACCCAAAGATGCCCTGCCGGAGGGTATCCAAAACGAAGATCAGATTGAAGTCATCATCCAAAAGGATACGGATGGCGGTTTTTCTTTTTCGTTTTCCATCAATGGAACTGTGCTCAACTCCCTGCCGGATGTTTCTGTCATGCTGCCCTATCCAAATGCCCCGGCAGCCGGCACATTGTTCCTTTGTGATGAAAGCGGCGTGGAAATCCCCATGACCGGTTACGACGATACGGCGAAAGCCGCTTCCTTTCAGATCAGCCATACAGGGACTTACACCATTGTGGGAAAGGAAGATACCGCTTCCCTGGCACATGCTGCCGACACAGAGCACAGCTGGCCGCCCATATTCTTTTTCATTCCGGTCTGTCTGGTCCTTCTGTCTGCCGGTGAATTTTTCCTAAGGAGGAGGCGAAAATAAGATGGTATCTTCTGTGGTAAAAAAATATGCTGCCTTATGTATGGTCTGCCTGTGCTCATCCCTGTTTTTTCTTGGCCTGTATCAGTTCAATAATAAATATGGTCAGGACACAATCCAGGCGGCAAATGGGATTCTGGCGCTTTCTGAGGAAGAACTTCAAAAGTCACCGGTGCGCTTTCTGGTATCCGGCTGGGCATTTTATCCTGACGCGCTTTTGACCCCGGAAGAAATACGGGATGAAAGCCATTATATGCACTACCTTTCCATCGGAGAGCAGACCAATTTTTCCAGTCCTGCAAGCCCTTCTCCCTATGGCTGCGGGACTTACCAGATGACATTCTTTCTGCCGGAACGGAAGGAAGTGTATGCACTGGAAATCCCGGAAGTGTTTTCTGCTTACAACCTTTATCTGGATCAAGACCTGATCCTGCAAATGGGGGAACCTGCACATGGGACACCATTGGTTCAAAACCGCATGGTCACTTTTCATGGCGGAAAACCGGTCACACTCACCATAGCGGTCAGCAACTATGACCACTTTTACGGAGGGATTGTTTATCCGCCTGCTTTCGGAACGATGCTGGCGGTCAATACAACCAGAGGAATCCGGTTTGCATTCTGCCTGTTTGGCTGTACAGTTACCTTTGTCTGTGCGCTGCTGTCCTTTTATTTCAGCCGCCGGATGAAACAGAAAAATACATTCCTGTTCGGACTGATCTGCCTTGCCATGTGCGGCCTGTCATCCTATCCTGTGCTTCATATGCTGGCTGCGGTTCCCGTATTCCCCTGGTACACGATGGAACTGTTCTGTATCTATCTGGTTACCTGGCTGATCGTAGTTCTGCAAAACCGGATATGCAGGCCGGGCTTCCTGCCTGCGGCCATCAGTAATGGGGTGGGCGCTGCCTTCCTGGTATATGCGTTTGTGTATGGCATGATGGCTTCCCATCTCTCCCTTGGAGCGATTCGTTTCTTCTCTGCATCGGTCTTTTGTTATAAGGCGGCATCTGCACTCTATCTATTTATCATCGCTGTGCTTGTCATTCACAGAGGAGAAAAACGGAGCAGGCCGATCTTCTATGCTGCGGCAGCCGCAACCTGCGCCTTTATATGGGATCGCCTTCTGCCGGTTTATGAGCCGGTTATCGGCGGTTGGTTTGTGGAATGGGGCAGCTTTTTCATAGTAGCCGCCATCGGTTATTCCCTCTGGCGCGATGTGGTAGAGGGGTATGGAAACAGCCTGATTTTTCAGGAAGAACGCAAGCAGGTCATCCGTCAGCTTTCTATGCAGACCGAATACAGCCGTCAGGTTTCTGAAGCAGCGGCAGAAAACAGAAGGCTGATCCACGACATCAAACACCATCTGTACACCATAGACCGCATGGCCTCTGAACGTGGGCAGACGGAGATCTGCTCCTTCCTGTTGCAGGTAGAGGAACAGGTTGCGGCGTCATCGGGTCACTCCTATGTTGCGTTCTGTAAAAATCCCGTCGTAAATGCGCTGATTGAATACTACTACGGCATGGCGCAGATACAGAGGACAGAATTTCAGGTGCGGCTCGATCTTCCTGATCAGATGCCGCTTACCGATGTGGAACTGTGTACGGTGCTGGGCAATCTTTTGGACAATGCCGTTGAGGCGTGCAGCCGCCAAAAGCAAGGAGTGCGCCGCATTTTAGTTGCCGGCGAAACCAAAGGCAATATGTATTTTTTGAAGATTGAAAACACTTACGACGGTCTGGTCTTTCAGGAGGGAAAAACATTCCTCTCCCGAAAGGGCGCATCCGCTGATCACGGAATCGGGCTTTCCTCTGTCCGAAAAATCATTGAAGGCCATGGCGGTGATCTCGATCTTGTTCCCGGTGAGGAATCCTTTCTTGTTGGAGTTACAATACAGATGTAAAAACTGTTTTTTGAGGCGCATTCAGATAACATAGGCAAGACCTGATGGATGGACTTTGAAATAGATTTTTGCAACCTTTCGCACTTTTCTATTCCAATAACCTTCTGCATTTGATCACGCAGGTGGCTGTCTCCGATAGGAGAACCAAGGAAAAAGCCAGACACTGCATTTCAGTATCTGGCTTTTTATTGTAGATTTTTAATAACCTATTCACCTATGGAAGCAAACAGGTGACTGATAAATTCAAATGCCTGAATTGCTTTTTCAAAGCTCTGCCAATTGGATGTGTAGAGCAGATCTTCATGAAGAGTTTCATATCTGGTTGCGTTACATAGTTTCCACTTTCAAAAAATTAAAAAATTTATGTTTTTGAAAGCGACATCTTGCATATACTAGTAGTAGACAGTATACTAAGTACAACAAAGCAGTTTCGAAAAATAAAAAAACTTCAATTTTTGAAAGTGGGTGACATATGAAAACAATCACGAGAGTAAAATATCTCGATAGAATCATTGAACTGAATGGCACTCCTGACATCAAGATCATCACGGGTATTCGTCGATCAGGTAAGTCAAAACTGATGCAGGCGTATATTGCGTATCTGAAAAGCAACTTTGAAAACATCAATATTATCTTCATCGACTTCATGGATTTGGCGTATGAAGAAATCAAGGAATACCATGCCTTACACGCCTATGTGGAAGAACATTATCAGGAAGGCAAAACGAACTACCTGTTTGTAGACGAGGTTCAGATGTGTCCCAAGTTTGAGCTGGCAATCAACAGCCTGTACTCTAAGGGAAAATACGACATCTATGTAACAGGCTCTAATGCTTTCCTGTTGAGTGCGGATCTGGCAACTCTGTTTACCGGACGCTATATTGAAATTCATGTGTTTCCTTTCAGCTTCCGGGAATATTGCCAATTTTATGATGATATTAGTGACAAAGATAAGCTCTTTGATGAGTACGCTATCAAGGGCGGTTTAGCCGGTTCCTATGCTTATAAAACCGAAAAAGACAGAACAAACTATATAAAAGAAGTCTACGAAACCATTGTTACACGGGACTTAGTACAGAAATATGCTCTGCCGGACACTTTGGTTTTGCAGCGTCTGAGCGAGTTCTTGATGGACAATATCAGCAATCTGACTTCTCCTAACAAGGTCAGTCAGCTGCTGACAGCAAATGAGACTCCAACCAATCATGTAACCGTCGGCAAGTATATTAAGTATTTGTGCAATGCTTTTGTATTTTATGATATTAAGAGATACGACATCCGAGGTAAGAAATACCTTGAAAGCTCTGAAAAGTTCTATTTGTGTGACAGCGGTATTCGATATGCAATACTGGGAAGCAGAAATATGGATTATGGCAGAGTATATGAAAACATCGTTTGCATCGAGCTTCTTCGCCGTGGATATGATGTTTATGTCGGCAAGCTCTATCAAAAGGAAATCGACTTTGTTGCTCAGAGAGGCAGCGAGAAGATTTATATTCAGGTCAGCGACAACATTTCCGGGCAGGAAACATTTGAGAGAGAATACTCTCCTCTGCTTCAGATTCGAGATGCTTATCCGAAAATGATTATTGCCAGAACCAAACATCCCCAATATAGTTATGAAGGAATCAAAATTCACGATATAGCCGATTGGTTACTACAAGAATAAGCAGGGCGAAATATCTTTTACGAGTCTTCTTGCGAGTTTTTTTAATACCACTCGTAAGAAACTCGTATCCATTATGATGATATCCGCGTCCTTGACGAATCGGAGGTCTATCGCATCTTCTATCCAGAGAAGTTTGCAAACCTACATAAAACCCGATACATCCGCCTCCCTGATCTTCTGGAAGAATACGCTGAGAAATCAGTGCTTCCCGGTGGAAAGTTGATGACCTGGGCTGAACTGCGACCAGCCTTTGCTAAACGGCGATACCCATGCGCTGAACGCACTTCAGCGCATGGGCTAATCGCCCGGAATAATCATTCATTTCTTTTGATTTTTATTTTTCCTTCCCCCTTCCTAATCAATTTCCCGTCCCTATAAACTTCTGTTTCTCCATTATGGATAATCATTCCATATTTATGGTTATCTGCCGGAATATTCCAAAGCTCAATATCTTCATCTGCCCAGAAGTTTCCAAAAATAATCTCATTTTCTTCAAATTCCACCAATTCCTCCAGTAATGGTAATCCCATCAATACCCCCCAATTATAATGAGGAGAACCAGAGCATTCTCCAGTTACTGCATGATAATTTTCTGGGGTGAAGCCATTTTCCTTCCACTCCTTTGCAAGCATGGACGCTGCCTTTTTGGCAAATTCCCATGCAATCTTGTCTTCTTCAGCCCGTTTTAGTGCCAAATAAGTCCATAATGTCTGAGGAGGCCAAATTTGTCCCCTCCAATAATGCTGCTGTATAAATGCCGGATCATCACGCGAAATAGACGGAATCATATAATCTCCCCAAAATTTCTTTTCATCCAAAAGTAATTTTAGGAGTTTTTCTCTCCGATCACTGGGAACCAATCCCGTCATAAGAGGCATAAAACAATCAGGAGACTGTTTTCTAGAGAAAGTACCATCAAATTTCAAATTATAATAGCATCCATCCTCTTCGCACCACATCCTGGTATTAATCATTTCTGCCATCTTTTCATATTTTTTCCGATATTCATCCGCTTCATCCGGCTTTCCCAAAGCAAGTGCCATTTTGCTTAATGATTCGCAATCTACCGCATACAGGCAAGACCGTTCCAACGTATAAATATCTGCCATATGGTACTGTAAAAGATAACGCGATTCATCTTCTACCGTATCCTCTGTCAAATTCTCTAATCCGGCAATGCTTACAAAATATTTCCCTGTCGTCCACTGTGGACTGTCATCATAGGTTTCAAAATATGCATATTGCGCCTTTGCCACATATGGCTGTGCTTTGGTCCCAAGAAATCCCATTTCTTTTTCCGGGTCATATCCAAATCCAAGAAGTCCCCAACCAAGCGCATCTCGATATGCTTGCCCATCTCCCCGATCCGAAAACCACCATTGGTTTGCTTTTTTAGCTCCTTCATAGCACTGCTCTGCCCACTTTTTATCCTTTGTATGCAGATAGGTTTTCCACAATGTTAGTCCTTGAACAATGTGTTGCGCTCTTCCAGCCGTAATCGGCGGTTCTGCTCTAAGTTCTGAACGCGGCGTTGTATAAAGAGGGATTTTCCCGTCAGGCAGTTGGGCATCATATCCGGAAAGCATATTTTCCTTGGCCAATTCCGGATATACCCATGCGCTGGACCAACTGCTTAAAAAAGTATCCCAATTAAACTGAATTCCCCAGCTGTCTTCCTTTCTTGTCCATGGCCGATCCACCATGATATATTTCCGCTGTGTTGTTTCTTTATAAATAGTGTTATATGAAAGCAATGAAGAAAAAGCCTCACAGATATCTCCCGTCATCCCAGTTCCTCGAAGACTCTCTGCTTCCTGTCTTTTTCTTGCTTCCTGTATGGATATTTGCCCTATTCTGATCTTCTCCAAACTTTCTGTTTCTGAAAATCCTTTCAGGAAATCTTGCGCTAAGCCATTTTCCAAGGTAAAACAAAATACCCCTTCCATAAGCAATCCATAATGACTGCTCAATCCCATATCATTCCAAATACTTGGTTCATTTATATTACGCAGCACTCCGCTGGAAGAAAAATCCACAAGCTGTTCCTTCCGATTATTATAGCCCAGCTCCTCTACCGGAATAGAATCCAACATTAAATAGACTGCATGATTCTGACCGTCCTTCCATGGGGAAATAATCTCTCCAGCCACGTATTTTTCTGACTGTTTCGTGAAATTAACCCATTCTTTCTGCAGACAGTATTCTCTCGGCACATACATCTCCGCCAATACAGCTACCTTTTCCCCCATATCAACCCGTCCTGCTATTCCGGTATCAGATATCCTAGCCCAGGTAAGCTTTATTTTTTCTCCAAACGCCTCCCATTCTATTTCGTAAAATTTTTCAGGCGTCATTTTCCCAATTCGTATTTTCCGAAAATCAAAGTCAGTAGCATCCTGCAGCTTTTTTTCCTTTTTACTATAAGCCAGAAAACGAATTCCAAATAATTCTCCTCTACTGCCTACCGACATAATCCCATTCGGATATAACGGATCGTATGCTCCATATTTTACCATAATACACCTCTCATCTTTTATTTATCCCACTGCAATGATTTCCCGGCCTTTCATCAGCCGGGAAATCATTGCAGCTACCTGTTTATTTTGCATCAGAATAATAATCTACTATCTTATAATATCCCTGCATCTCCGGCGCAACTTCATCTTGTAATCCTTCCAGCGCCGTATCCACATCTACTCCATCCCAAATCTTATCTAACCTCGGCTGTACGATGGCCATAATTGGATCATAATTTTTAACATAATAAGCTTCTCTGGACGTCGTTTCCGTCTGGAATAGAGAATCAAAATAGCTCATCAATGATTCATTATGCCAGGCATTATCCGTCCACACTGCTTTCTTTTCCGGATCAGTATACCAGCTCTTATAGATGGGCATCTGAGCTGCCGTTACAAAAAGATCATTTACCTCTGCCGGATTACTCAGAGCAAGGACCAGCTTTACCGCCGCTTCATTTACCTTTTCATCCTTGCTGTCATATACAACAAGCGGTTCTCCCCAGATCATGCTTGCAGGTTTTTTGAATTTCGGCAATGGAGCAACTCCAAAATCTCCCCACTCTGCTTCAGCAAACGTAGCAATTTCAAATTGTCCAGCCATGTACATTCCAAGCTGTCCATCCATAAGCATCTGCTGAGAGGATGGCATCGCACTAGTCACAGCAGGCTTAGGCGCAACCTGATGTACATAAATCAGATCCTGAAGTTCCTTCAAAACCTCCTTGCTTTCTTCACTATCAACCAAAAGCCGATCCCCCTCTGCTGCAATATACGCTCCTCCATTAGAATTCAGCAACGTAAAGTTAAAGATGGGAGAATCAAATACTTTCGTTCCCCACACAGAAATATTATTTGAATCAAAGCCTTCTTCTCCTGGATGCTTCCCATTGATATCCTTTGTCAGCTTAACGGCAGCATCCACATATTCTTCCCATGTCCAGGGATTCGCGGCGTCTGTAGAAGGCGCATCAATTCCAGCCTCTTCAAAAAGAGCCTTATTGTATAAAACCATCTGGCACTCTACGCCAAAGGTCATTCCCCAAATCTTGTCGTCATATTCAAAGATTGCCTCCGGTAGGATATCTTCAAAATCCACCTGTCCTTCCAAATAAGGCTTCAGATCCAAAAGCTGGCCTTTTGCTCCATATTCCGGCGCCAAATATCCATTCAACTGTGCTACATTGGGCGCATCTCCCGCAGCCATCAATGTATTAATTTTGGCTGTATAATTAGCGTTATCTATAAATTCCGCTTCTACTTTAATACCAGGATTTTGTTCCTCGAAGCTTGCCAGAGCCTGTTTTACCGCCTTCTGCTCCCCTCCGGCACTCCAACTTGTAAATTTTAGCTGAATGACTTCTCCATTCTGCTCATCCGCCGCCTCCTGTTCTTGTGTCTGTACGGCGGACGTATTATCCGCTGTTTGGCTTTCCTTTGCCTTTTCCCCACATCCTGCCAGCAAACTCACACACGTAATTGCCGCTAAACATAATGAAAATCCTTTCTTTCTCATCTTTTTTTCCTCCTTAATAATATTTTTGCCGTATTTTATCGCGCGCCAATAAAAACGGCTGTATTTCTTTATTATCCTTTCAAACCGCCAGACAAATTAATCCCATTAATGAAAATCTTCTGGCAAAAAGCGAATAAGATAATAACAGGAATTACCAGCACAGTTGATGCTGCCATCAAGTAATGCCACTGACCTGTATACATTCCAATAAAGGAACGCAATCCTAACGCTGCAGTATATTTCTCTTCACTGGAAAGATAAATGAGCGGTCCCATAAAATCATTCCAACAGCTTGTAAAGGTAAAAATAGCAACTGTCACAAGCGGGGCCTTTGATAACGGAATGATTATTTTCAGATATATATCCAACGGACTTGCTCCGTCAATCCTGGCAGCCTCGTCCATATCCATCGGGATTCCTTTATAAAATTGTCTTAACATAAAAGTATAGAATCCTGGCGCACCAAATGCTCCTAAAATCAAAGGCGCATATGTATCGATTCCCTTCAATGCTTTCCAAATCATAAATTGAGGGATTAACAATGTCGCAGAGGGAATCATCATAGCAGCCATTACCATTGCGAAAACAACATTCTTTCCACGGAAATTAATTCTTGCAAAAGCAAATGCTGCCATTGAACTTGTAAGCATTGTGCCTATCACATTAAAAAATACAATAAATGCAGAATTACACATCCATCTTGCAAATGGCCTCATCGTCATAATATCCGCATAGTTTTTCCATTGAGCTATTTTCGGCATCCATTGCATAGGTTTACGGAAAATTTCGGATTGTGTCATCAAAGAGGATCTTGCCATCCAGAACAAAGGAAAAACCATAATTAAGCCGAGCAGAAGCATAAACAAAAAATCTAAAACAGCCGCAATCTTTTGCTTTTTTTTCATTCCGCATCACCTCCATAATAGACCCAGCCTGATGTCCGGAACAGGAAAATTGTAAGCAAGGCAATTACCAGAAACAAAAGCCAGCTCTGAGCACATGCAAGTCCCATCCGATTATAATTAAACGCGTTGTCATATAAATACAGCATATAGAAATTAGAGGCATTTTCGGGTCCGCCATTTGTCATCACATAGCCCTGTGTAAAGGTTTGCAGCGATCCAATCAGAGCCATAACAAGGTTATAGAAAATCAATGGGCTCATCATTGGAAGGGTCACATAAATCAATCTTGCCCACCAATTCCCTCCATCTATATCTACAGCCTCATATAATTCCTGTTGGATCGAACCAAAACCTGATAAATTAATCATAATCGTATTTCCTGCTCCCCATATTCCCATAATAGCAATACAAGGAAGTACCATCTTTTTATCAAAAATCCAATCTTCATGTATTCCAAATGGAGCTAAAAGGTTATTCAAAAGTCCATTTGTCGGATCGTAAATAAATGTCCACAGCGCAGAAGAAGCCATAATTGGTACGATCGATGGTATATAGATAAGAACTCTCCACAGCCCCTTTCCCTTTAACTGCTTGACATTTAAAAGCAAAGCAATCACAAACGTTATAATCAGCATGGAGGGGACAAAAATGAGGGTATATTTTAACGTAACCAAACACGAATTCATGTAATGCGGATCTGTTGTAAAAAGTGCTTTATAATTTTTCAATCCTACAAATTCCGGTGCAGAAATAATATCCCAACTGCAAAAGCTAATCATTAAACTATATATCATCGGAAGAATAATATAGATAAGCAATCCCATACAGGCCGGTATTACAAAAATCCATCCCCATATTGTCTCCTTTCTCCGGGTTTTTAATTTTCCTTTCATATTGCCGCCGCCTCCTTTTAATCGGGTATCTATTGGTTGTACTTATTATCTCTTCTCCCATATTTAAAAAACAGTATTATTTTGAGCTTTCACTCTGTATTTTTTTTACATAATATAGAATCAAATTTACTTCACATCTGTAATATTATATAATCGTTAAGGAAAGGTGAGGATGAATATGAAAAATATGCATAGTATACTAATAGCAGATGACGAGAAGCATGTAAGAAACGATATTATTCAAAGCATGCACTGGTCCGATTACGGCTTTTACATCATTGGAGAAGCAGAGAACGGCAGACAGGCTCTGCAAATGATTCAAGATCTTCAGCCAGATGTTCTAATTACCGATATCAAAATGCCCTTTGCCAATGGTTTAAAATTAATTGAAAGTGCCCACCAAATAAAACCAGATATTCAATGTGTCATTATTTCTGGTTATGAAGACTTTCATTATGCTCAGGAAGCAATTCGTTTGAATGTATCGTCTTATTTAACCAAGCCTATCGACGGGAACTCCATCCTCGCCATGCTCCAGAAGCTTTCTCTGAAAAGTAAAGACTTTTCTTCCAATTCCCCACAGTATCCGGAGCTTCTGATGGATTCGTTCTTCTATTTTCAGAAAATGGGTGAAACGGAACAGACTTATGCGGTAGCTGCTTTTTATTTTCCTCATTTTTTTATTCAAAAAACAAACCGGTATATGCTAAGCCTCTTTCATTCTTGGGTGACTGAAGCCATTCATGATATCTTGCCCTCTTCAGATATACAGACAGCCCTTTTCTCCCATGGCTCCAATCTCCTTCGTCTTACCCTGAAGGCTTCCGCCTTAACCATCGGTGATTTAGAAAAATTACTCACAAGAATACGTTATGTTTCTACCCAAAAAGCAAAAGAAGCTCCTATCATAGCCGCTACAGCACCGTTTCAAGAAGAAGAAAAACTGGATACTCTTTCCATAAGCTGCCTCCAGTTTCTGAATATCCACCTTCTCTTCAAGGAATCACTCATATGGTATCGTATTCTTCCTCCTGCCAGTGAAACCTTTACAGAAAAAATTATGAAAGAAATAGAAGCCTTTCGGGCCGCTATATCTAACCGCCATTTTGCTGCTGCCGAAGATATATTGTCCTGCCTTTTATCTAACGAATATCTTTCCGATTACACGGCAGAAATTTTGGAATATATTATATGTGAAATTAGCAATACTTTGCGCCGTCTTTCTCTTCGTTATCAACTGGGCGCAGAACGAAGTATTTTTCAGGATATGATTTCTTCTTATTATTTGGTGCAATTTTTCACTTTGGAGGAACTGAGAACAGACATCCTAAAACGCTGTAAATGTATCTTTTCTTTTCTTCTAAAGGTGAATAACATAGATATTGTAGCTATGATCAAAGCTTATATCCAGCAAAATTATGAATATGATATTACTCTGGTTGGAATTGCGACAGAATTTTTCTTTAATCCAAGCTATCTTTCCAGAATGTTCAAAAAGAAAACCGGTGGAAATTTGTCAGCATATATTGAGGAAGTACGCATTAAAGAAGCATTAAAGCTGTTTCAATCCCGAAGGCTTTCTATTGCGGAAGCCGCTCGTATGGTCGGTTACAATGATCCCAATTATTTTTCTAAGATATTCAAAAAACGGACGGGCTTTTCTCCCAGTTTTTATAGCACACAGGAAGGAGATCAATAATCATGCGTTTTAATCATGCGAAGAAAAATACCATTGAATCTGAATTGATTCGTTTGACCTCACTTATACTGCTTTCTTCCATCATACTGTGTACCATCATTTCAAACCTGATTCTCTATAAGCAAAATTATGAAAATGTTAAACGCTATAATAACGATATGCTGGAACAAATTTCTCAAAGTACAAGTTCCTACTTCAGTACGATCAACCTTGTTGTCTACAATTTTGTCTGTAATCAGCAGGCACAATATTATCTGATTCAGGCCCGTAAGGATAATAGCCCCACAACATCAACAATTTCATATCTGGAAAATAATCTCCGTCAAATCTCCTATGCGCTTCCAGGATGCAATCTTCATCTTTTTATCGATAATCCCTCCTGTCCTCCAATTTATATGGAGGATCCCAGCCTCATTTTCACCCCTGGGTATCATTTTAAAGAGGACAGCTGGTATCAAGAATTCTCTAAAATTCCAGAAAATCAAATGTATCTTGTCACTACATATGAGGATAGACACTATTATATCAATCAGACTGAAGGTGGCATTACTATCATATACCGCATCCGCAATAATTCTAATCTAAATACCATCGGATATCTTCTGGCTGACATTCCAGGACAGGTATTACAGGAAAAACTAAATATTCGGAACCAGCCTCGGTTCTACCTTAAAATTGTAAACAGTGAACAAAAAGAAATCTTGAATACACTTCCTCCGAATGAAAACGGGAAACTGTTTCAAATGACAGTTTATGAACCATTTACCTCCTGGATAATGACCGCTTATACGCAAAATGATAATTTCAATACAAATTCAACAATGGTTATGTTTTCCAATATTTTTTGCGCCTTTCTCGTTGGTACGGCTGCATTTTTATTATCCGTTCATTTTGCCCGATCTTTAACAGAACCTCTAAAGGTACTTACTGCATCCATGCAGGAAATGGAAACAGGCACCTTTGGAAATCTTATTTACTGTAAAACCGATAATGAGATTGGATTTTTAATTGACCAATATAACGCAATGAATCAGAAAATAAGAGATTTAACCCAAAAAAAAGAAAGCGCCGAGCTTGCACAGAAAGACGCTCAAATAACCATGCTTCAAAATCAGATTAATCCGCACTTTTTATATAATACTTTAGAAATGATTCAAGGGATTGCAGACGGCCCTTCTTCCCTGATCATAAAAAATTGCTGTAACGCTTTATCCAGAATGTTCCGCTATAACCTGAAGGGTCCTCATATCGTTACCTTAGAGCAGGAGCTACAGCATATCAAGTATTATATTTATATTATGGAGCTACGTTTCAATCATCTGTTCCAGGCCAAGTATCAAATTGATGAAACGTTGCTTCGATATAAAACGGTCAAATTCAGTTTACAGCCTTTTATAGAAAATGCAATTCTTCATGGATTTACTGAACATCAGCTTCATGGAGTGCTGTTAATTTCTGTATCAAGAGAAGTCGATGGAAGAATTCAAATCTTAATCAAAGATAATGGATATGGCATATCATCCGGCACGCTTGGCAAAATTCGACAGCAAATACACTCCACTGATACCCAGAACTATGTAAAAAAAGAATATGGAAGCGTGGGAATTGTCAATACCCATCAAAGACTGCTGCAGCATTTCGGCGACGAATACTCTTTTTATATGGACTCTGTTCCACAAAAAGGAACCACAGTAGCTATACATCTTCCAAGGATTTTATAGCCCACGCCCCTCCCCCCATCCCGCGCCAGATAGCATGCGGCGCGGGATGGGGAGCGCAGGAAGCAGGTACAGATGAATCTGCATCGCGCCGTCTTCACTGATAAAAACATCCTCGTCCAAAAGCATCAGCAGCATGGCCATAGCTATGGCCTCGTTGCCGTCCATCTGAAACTGATAAGGCACTATGCCGATTTCAGGCTCCTCATGATGCAGCTTCCACTCATTGCAGTGGAAGGCAAGGTTCATCAGATTGTTGGCTGTGGAGGTACGGAATGCATCCTGTATATAGCCAAAGGCCGCCTCGCCGTCCCACAGCCTGCCCGCCTGGTTCTGATACCAGTTCTGATATTCTTCCCTCGCCTGCTTTACGCAAGTTTCCAATTCTGGCTTTCTGTCTGCAGTTTTACCATATGAGCATATACACCATTCTTTTCTTCCAGATCCTTTGGTGATCCTTCTTCTGCCACGGTGCCATCAGAAAGGACAACAATTTTATCTGCTCCTGCTACGGTACGCATCCTGTGGGCGATGACCAGAACCGTTTTATCTGCGATCAGACGGGAAAGGGCTGTCTGTATCAGAGTTTCATTCTCCACATCCAGGGAAGCAGTAGCTTCATCTAAAAGAATGATCGGCGCATTTTTCAGAAATGCACGGGCAATAGAGATACGCTGGCGCTCTCCGCCGGAAAGTTCACAGCCATTTTCCCCGATATTGGTATGCCATCCATCCGGCAGTTTTTCCGCAAATTCATCCACATTGGCAAGTTTCGCAGCAGCAATGACCTGTTCATCTGTGGCGTCTTTGTTTCCGATTCGGATATTTTCCAGAATCGTATTGTCAAACAGTGTAACATCCTGGAATACGATGGAATACAGAGAAAGCAGTGTTTCCGGGTCAATTCGGGATACATCCATGCCTCCCACGGTAATCTTTCCTCTGTTAATATCCCAGAACCTTGCTGCCAGCCGGGATACGGTTGTTTTTCCGCCGCCAGATGGGCCGACCAAAGCCGTAACCTCTCTCTGTTTTGCCGTAAAGGAGACATCTTTCAATACGGTTTCTCCGGTATTGTAGGCAAATCCAACATGGTCAAAGACAATATCATACCCCTGATTGGAAAGCCTGTCGCTGCCCTGCTGGATCGGATGATCGAGAATTTCATTCATACGGGCAATGTTGGTTCGTGTACTGATGACTGCCGCAAGATTCTGGAGTGCGCCCTGCAGAGGGTCATATAAACGGGATACTACCAGAAGGAACATAAAGAATGTAAGCACGGAGAGGCTTCCTTGCATGAGCAGAACAGCTCCCACCAGCGCAACCGTTGCAATACCAAGCTTCAGCACCAGCGATGCGGAAACCACAAAAACAGCAAGGCCGAATTCATTGAGGATGGAACGATGCTCCACGGCACGGATCTTCTTTTCCAGACCTTTTAAATATGCCTGCTCCGCATTGTTCGCTTTCAGGTCACGAACCGTTTCAATGCACTCCTGTATCCCGTCTGCGCAGGCCATCTTCACGTCCATCGCTTTCTGGTTCAGATTTTCCTGAATCTTAGCGGAAAATCCCACAATCGCAAAGGCAACCGGCAGAACCCATAAGGCAGCCAGTGCCATTCTCCAGTCCGTAAAGAGCAGACCGATGGAAATTAGAACCGTAGAAATGATCGAACCTGCAAGCTCAGGGATAAAATGCGAAAAACTTTGTTCCAGGAAGGTACAGTCCGCCATAATCGTACTGGTAAGATCGGCTAAATCTTTTTTCCCAAAAAAGGAAAGAGGGATTTTGCGCAGATGCTCTGCCAGAGTAATACGGCGGATGCCGCTTTCTTTGTAAGTAGCAAAATAGGTGGCATTGTATTGAAAGAAAGTGGTCAGCAGTATCAGGCCGATACACACCACGCAGCCTGCCACATAAAATGGAATTTTCCCACCGGGAACACCCCCGTTCATCAGATCGCTGACCAGGTAATATAAAAGTCCTACCGGGAACATAAAAGACAGATTCTGAAGGACACAGGCCAGGCATCCTTTGATCAGGTCTTTTGCCCCCTGTTCAGACAGGGCATATTTTTTCTGCAGTTTTTTGATCATATCACTGCACCTCCTTTGTTACCTTCCATTGCACGGAAGTCTGGTAATTTTTCCACATACGGCTGAAAATGCCGTCTTTTGCAAGCAATTCACGGCTGTTCCCGCACTCGGCAACCTGTCCGTCGCAAATGACAAAGATCTGATCCACATTTGTTACGGTAGAAAGCCTGTGGGCAATCATAATCACCGTCTTTCCCTCGGAAAGTCTTGAAAAAGCAGCCTGTACGCGGCTTTCGTTATCCGGGTCAGCAAAGGCAGTGGCTTCATCCAGAATGATGATCGGTGCATTTTTCAGCATCACACGGGCAATGGCAATTCGTTGCTGCTCTCCACCGGAAAGATAGACCCCCTTTGTACCGATGACCGTATCCACACCCTGTGGGAGTTTTTCCAGAATATCATCGCATTGCGCGTGATGAAGGACAGTCAGAACTTCCTCACGGGTAGCTTCCGGTTTTCCCATACGCACATTTTCCAGAATGGACGCCTTGATGAGACGGCTGTTCTGAAATACGAAAGACACCGTATTCATGAGTTCCTCTTTTGGGATGTCTTTCACATTAACACCACCGATTTTTACCATTCCGCTCTGGGGATCAAAGAATCGGGAAATCAGGTTGGCAAGGGTTGTCTTACCACCGCCGGACGGGCCTACAAAAGCTACCGTCTGCCCTGCAGGAATGGTCAGTGAAATATCTTTTAATACTTCTTTTTCTCCATCATAGCTGAAATGAATCGATTTCAGTTCCACGGAAGCATTTTGCGGATGCATAGGATGTCTGGTTTCCTCCAGAGGCTTCAAATGCAAAACGCTATCAATTCTCTGTAAAGCGTCATCTACGATCATGGCATTTTCACTTTGGAACATGATGCGTGTCAGTGTAACAGAAATAACCGGTGTAATGATAATATAGAAAATGAGATCCAGTAAGAAACCGGAAGTCACACCGTCTTGTGTAAGCAACAGTCCTCCGGCGATCAGTGTGGCAAAAACTCCGTTGATCGCAGCTGTATAGAACATCATCGGTGTCCGAAGCTGCTTGGTATAGGCGATCACCCATACTTTATAGCGGTCAATGGAGTCTTTAAACTTCTTAAAGGAAAAGATTGTCTGACCAAAGGTTTTTACCACCGGAATCCCGCGGACATACTCTACCGCTTCGTTGGACATATCCTCCAGCGCATTCTGGTATTCTTTCATCTTTTCCTGCATCTGCTTTCCGGTCATTGTCATCATGATCAGAAATCCCAGCACAACCGGAACAAGGCTCAGCAGTCCCAATCTCCAGTCAAATGCAAACAACAGCACCAAAAGACCGCAGGGGGTTGCAATGGCATTGGCTCTGTCGGGAAGCTGATGCGCGAGATAGGTTTCGGTGGCTGCACTGGATTCGTTGACGATCTTACGCAGTTTTCCGCTGCCAAAACTCTCGGCAAATCCAAGAGGAAGCTTAACAATATGCTCCATGGTCTGGATACGCAGGTTTGTGGCAATACGAAATGCCCCTAAATGGGAACACATAAGCCCGGCTATGTAGACAAGCACCGCTATAACCGCAAACAATACTGCCATCCAGCCATTACCGGTCAGGTTCTGTGCCTGGCCAAAATCTGGTGCCACCTCCAGTACTTCCTTGATCATTTTCCAGATGTAATAGAATGGCACCAGAGCAATCAGGGCACTGATGGCAGAAAGCACCCAGGAAGCATAGGTCAGGTACTTATGGCTGCCTGCAATTTCCAACAGGCGTGATAAATTGGATTGTTTTTTCAAAAAAACTCCTCCTTTTCTTTGTGTTTATGATAAAGAGAACACGTCTATGTTCTTACAATATCCGAATTTAGGTTAGTTACGGCTAACTTACAGGCAAAAATTATAAGGCATTACTGCCCCATAATTTTCATCCATCCCGCTGTATAAAAGGCGCGCATTTCTCTGACGTAGTTTTCGGCATCCTTGAGCGGCATTTCGTGGATGATCAATTCAAAAAAAGTATGAAACATTCCGGTGATCAGAATATGCTCCAGCGAAGAATCGATATGCGGAGAGGGCCGTCCAAGCTGCCTTAAGACATCCTGATAGGCATGCGTCCCATCTACCTCAATCTCCACCATTTCATCAATTAGCCCGGCAAATTTCGTCCCTTCCGAACAGCAGAGGATCAGTTTACATTCCTCTAAATGTTCGTACGCATAATAGAGAATATCGTACATGCAGATTCCCGAAATATCACTCATGACTTCCGGCTGCTGGGCAGCTGGTAGTTCGGCGAACTCCTGCTGTGCTTTTATAAAACGGTTACGAATATATTCATAATGTTCACCAACGATGGCTTCAAAAAGTTCTTCTTTGCTTTTGTAATATCCGTAAAAGGCTCCGGTAGTCATTCCCACGGATTTCACAATATTCCGCAGGGAAGCGTCTTTATATCCTTTTTCTAAAAATTCTGCTTTCGCTGCCTGGTGGATATTTTCTAAAGTCGTTCCATTTCCGTTTATTTTGCACACCTCCTATATAACAGTGCTATATAACACTGTTATAATTTTAATCTCTAAAAAAGATTTTGTCAAGAGCAACAAGAAATAGTTGCATAAAAACAGTAATCCAACCCCGTTTAAAAAACCAGAGGACACGAAGAAATTATCATTAATTGCAAATGGGGGATGTATTTTGATAATGGGTATATTAGCAATTCCATTTTTAATACTGGGAATAGAATATATTCCTAATAATGCAATATGGATGATGATAGGTGGAATTTGTGGCGGATTATCTCTGTTGCCACATGAATTGTTATATAATTTTTTAAGTGATATACTAAAAACATGGAAAAGAAACCGTGCGATATTACAGTCTTGCATTGCACACGGTTTTTTAGAAATGTGTGATTAGATAAAACTAACACATATGCGATTTACAGAATAATCTATAAGAGGACTATTTATTGGCGGATTGCAGTTGCATTGTGAGAAAAGCCTAAAGGAGGCCAACTATGAAATTTTATGAAAGTTGAGACAGTAGTAAACCGGTAATATTTTTATTTCCTGGTACCTGTTGTCTGTATAGCAGTTTTGATCATGTACTGGATGGATTACACTCTTATTTTTATACAGTAACAGTTTCTTATGATGGATTTGATCCAAATGAGAAAACAGAATTTTATTCAATGGAAGATGAATGCGAAAAGATTGAGCAGGAAATCAGGAAAAAACATGGTGGGAGTATTAAAGCAGCGTATGGGTGTTCTCTTGGTGGAAGTTTTGTATCTCTTTTGATTCAGCGAAAAAGAATTCATATAGAACATGGAATCATTGGGAGCAGCGATATGGATGAAGCAGGTAATCTTGTGGCAAAAATTCAGGCATCCATGGTAGTGCCTTTCATGTATAAAATGGTACATACAGGTGCTCTTCCGAAATTTATGCAGAAAAAGCTGAACAAGACAGACGAGGCTAAAAAAGAATTATATAATGGATTTTTGAATATGTTTGGAATCGGTAAAGGAGGAAGTCCGTGGATTACAAAACAGAGTATTTATAATCAGTTCTATTCGGATCTGGTTACAAAAATCCAACATGGAATTGATGTGCCTGGAACAACAATCCACGTGTTTTACGCAACAAAGATGGGAAAAAAATACGAAAAGAGATATTGTACTTATTTCAAAAATCCGAACATTCGGAGACACAACATGCAGCATGAAGAACTGTTTTGCTGTCATAGTGCAGAGTGGGTGGAAGAAGTAAGAAAGGCAGTGGAAGGTGACAAACAATGAAAGAAAAAGTGAATATGACAGGTGTGCCGGAAATGATGGTATGCATGAGGACAGTCTGGTTGAGGGAATGAAAGAACTTATGCCTGTTTATTGTGTGATAGGTAAAATTCCAGTTTGGAGAATTGAAAAAAACGGAATTTACCTATTAAGACATATAAACTGTTGACAATAAATCTCCTATATAGTACGTTTTTAATAAACTACTATATAGGAGCTTTTGTATGGAAATGAATGGAGG
>CDZG01048373.1_pt1 | contig 23245 bp, 15 predicted proteins | sample 557741 | NCBI WGS metagenome assembly CDZG01 (sample SAMEA3182086, study PRJEB8094) | gut metagenome | biome: human; feature: gut; material: Stool; isolation source: human stools | place: Canada | collected 2013-01-21
CCCCGCCGCTCGGATTACCGAACGGCTCATTCCGCCGCTCGGATTTATGGCTGGGATAGCAGGACTCGAACCTGCAAAGCGAGAGTCAAAGTCTCGTGTGTTGCCGTTACACCATATCCCATCGGTATTGTGCGAACGCCGGGCAAGGGCGCTTTTGTCCGCTCTTTCGGTATTATAACACAAAGAGGCTTTCTTGTCAATATTCCGGATTCGCATTCCGGCGGACGGCGGTCGGGGCGGGGGTATCGGACGCGGGGGCAATATCCGAGGAGAGAAAACGGGTGCGGCGGGGGTGTGCGATTCGTGGGGTATCTGCGGCGTGTCCGGCTTGGGCTGATGTGTGCGATTTCGGGACAGTGCGAACAGCGTGGCGGTTGATGTTAAGACGGCAGGTAACGTGCGGCGGGGGTATACGGATTGTGCGGGATGCGCACGGCGGCTTGGCACATGCGGACTGTACGCGGGTATGGGGTGTGCGTTGGAAAATGCGCGGTGTGCGGGAACACGGTGTGCGGCGGATATGTGCTTCGGTGCGCTCGGATGCTCTGCGGGATTTCCCGTGCATCCGAATGCGTTCGCGTTTCTCGGGTGCTGTGTTCGGCTAAGTCTCGGCGGCGTTTACGGCGGGGCGGCTTTTTTGCCGATTTACAGTAAAAAATATACTGTTATGAAATATTTTAAAATATTTTCCTCAAAATTAAAACAACCTATTGACATATAATGGTATTTGGTGTATAATGGAAACGTCAGCAGGCAAAATAAGAAATCAAAGAAAGGAAATGGAAAAAATGAAACTCGGAAAAAGAATTGTCGGCATTATGCTGGCGGCAGTGATGCTCTGCTCGGCGTTCACGGTTTATTCTTCGGCGAGCGGGGATCACGGTTCAAGCTTTGATACCGCGACGACCCTTACGTGGAGAGGCTTTGAGAATGCTTTTTTAGTATATGACTGCAGTCTCGAGACCTCCGGAGATGAGGATTACTTCAAGTTTACCGCTCCGGAAAGCGGAATATTCCTCATTTACACCGAGGGAACGACGGATACGATAGGGTATCTCTACGATTCGTCCCGCACGCAGCTTGCGTACAACGACGACAACGACGGGATCAACTTTGCAATCAAGTACAGCCTTGTAAAGGGAAATACATACTATGTAAAGGTCACCGCCTACGGTGCGACGACCGGAATTTACGATCTCTATGTCAATGCATTTACGACCTCGATAGTATGCTTTGCAAATGAGGATGCGAGAAGTGCAAACATAGACGTCTTCTTCTCCGGATATTTCTCAAACGCTACGCTCTATATCGGCGGCAGAGGATATGCGGTAAGCGGACGCAGCTCATCCGGATTCGTATACGATTTCCTGTGCGTCAATGTCCCGGCGACCGCGCTCGGTTCGCAGACGACGTTCCGCCTGGTAGCTCAAAGAGGCTCGATCTCCGTAAGCGAAACCTACAGCAATGCGAAAGCCGTATACTACAGCACCTCCGTACTCACGGGAATCACGGGCGCAAAGACCACGCTTTCTTCTCTCGTAGCATCCGAGAAGATCAGCGGATACACCGTCCGCCCGTACACTGCTGACGGAACGCTCATAACCGATACCTCCGTAAAGAGCGCGACCGGTATGGTCCTCGCAACCTTCAGCAACACCAACGGACGCTGCTACAAGGCAAAATTCGTGGTGCTGTTCGGCGACGTGGACGGCGACGGAGAGATCAAGATATCCGATTCGATCGCAATCCTGAAGCACATAAGCGGTCAGAAGACGCTGACCGGAGCCGCTCTCCTTGCGGCGGATGTCAACCATGACGGCGTGATCGACGAGGCCGACAACGATCTCGTTCAGAAGGTCGTTGCAAATTGGGATATCGATCTCGGACAGTCCACGGCGATCTCGAGCGTTCCTGCTTCGCTCACGGCAAGCTGGCTCCATTCCTGAGAAAGCTTTGCCCGACGGCGGTGCGGCGGGTTGACGGAGCGCCGCACGGTATTTATCAGAGACGGAAGCCGAGAATACGAGCCGAACCGGGTTCTGCCTGCTGTTCCGGGGAGACGGAGTAATCTCGGAGTAAGTCATGTATCAATTATGAAGCATAAAGCAATTAAGATGTTCACACGAAAAGCCGACGAAGAACGTGTTCGGCGAGCGGCATGAAATTCGGAAAACGCCGTCTCGGAAGAGCGCGTCGGTCGTCATAGGGTATATAAAAATTCAGGTATAAAAGAAGAAAGCTTCCGGATGCTTTGCCGACGGGAGAAAACGGATGGCGGACATGACCGCCGACGGGTGCACTTTCGGCGCATCCCGCCCGGTCGGAAACGCGATTTCCGTTTTCGCCCGTGTCGGCGGAGTATCGGAAGAATGTGAGGTAAAATTTCCGAAATAACGGATCGATAAGAATCGACTGCTTAAGCGAATGCTTAAAGAGAAGGCAGAGCAAATTTGCTCTGCCTTCTCTTTTGTTTGTATTTATGCCGGTTCGCGGCTAATCTCCGGATCGGGGCTGCGGATTATGCCGTTTCGGTATGAGGCTGTCCGAGGTGTGTCGGCACTGCCGGGCGCTGCCGCGCTTGCGTTTCTCCGCGTATCGTGAGGAAAGTCCGACCGTGGTCGGCATCATCGAAGATGCGCGCCGGGGGGGCGTAGCCGGTGTGCGCCGGAGCGTCGAATCGGCGAAGTATCGGTATCTGCCGCGTTTTCTCGCCGAATCGGCGCGGTTATCGGTTTCCGCCGCGCTTTCCGGCTGTACGGCGGCACCGTCTCGGCGCAGGGTGTTTCGCGTTCGGCTCAGCGTCTCGGATCAGGCGTATGCCCGGCAGGCTCAGCCTCCGAGAACCGCGCTGTCCGTGACAACGGCGAGTGCTTTTTCCTGAAGCACCGCCTGCATGAAGAACGGCATTCCGTAATCAGTAATATAGGAATCGTACATTGTCTCGCTGTACGAGGAATTTCCTTCGTTCGCTTTCGCAATGTATTCCTTTACGTCTTCCTCGTCCGCCGTGAGCCCTTCCGCTTCGGCTATCGCCTGGAATATGAGGCGGATCTTTCCGTCGGATTCGAGATCCTCTCTGTTTGCTTCGCAAAACTCGTCAACGCTCGAATATCCGGCAGCCTCAACGTAATCGTCGAGGGTCTTCTGATACTGTGACGCGTAGTCGGTGTAATAGTTGAGCATTGTATTCTTGCAGAAATCGTAGATCGCGTCGGGAAGATCGACCGTGCTGTTTTCGAGAAGGCAGCTTTTTATATATTGGGTGATGCTCTCTTCGCGGATCGAATTTTCGAGGTACTCGCGCACCTCGGCGACAGTCGAAAGTCCGTATGTGCCGTAGAGATTCTCCTTAACGAAGTCATCGGTGAATTCGGGGTCGGTGTACTCCGTGATGTAGTTGATCTCGGTTACGAAAAGAGCGTCCTTGCCCGCGAGATCGGGATTGTTCGGATACGGTACGGGGAACGTGACCTCGACATTCACGGTTTCGCCGGGCATATGACCGATGAGCTGCTCGAGAAAATCGTCGATGTAGGAGGTGACACCGATCGTGACATCGGTTCCGTTTCCGCCGGTCGAGCCGTTCTCGAATTCGACGCCGTCGATCGATCCCACATAGTCGATGTTCACAGTATCGCCGTCGGCTACGGGGCGGTCGGTGCGCTTTAATGTGGAGCGGAAATTCGAAATTACGGTTTTGATCCGCGCATCAATGTCTTCATCCGACGCGGTGCAGTTCTCCGCGGGAATGTTTATGCCTTTGTAGTCGCAGAGCTTTACATGGTCCGACGCGCGGATGCCGTCGAATTTGCCGTCTGCGGCGAGCCCGAGGCTGTATTTCGGCGATGAGGACTCGGCAGGTGCGGTGTCTGCGGCGGTATCGGTCACACCCGAAGTCTCTACGGTACCCGAGGTCTCGGCGGAGTCATCCTTTTTTTCGGAGCAGGAGAAGAGGGACGCGGCGAGGATGGCGGCGAGAAGAGCGCATATGGCGCGGCTTGAATTTTTCATATAAACTCCGTTTGCCCGTGGGGCTTGAATTTTGTTTTATCGGTAAGGGAAGCGCGCGGCGTTTCGGCATATGATGCGCATATCGGCGCGGTGTCATGCGGGCGTTTTGCAGTGTCGGTGCGGTGTCGTGCTTCCCTTGAAAGACAGTGCAAAGGGGACGCGGTATGCGCCCCCTTTATTCGTTATTTCCGAACGGCGTCAGGTTGTCGGAATCTTGTAGATGTTATCGAGGTTTACGGTGATCTTGTCTCCGCCGTGAGCCTCTTCGAATCCCTTGTAAGCTTCCTCATACTGCGCGTTCTTCATCGCGGTATCGACGTCGTACTTCCACTTGGTCATTCCGTCGCCCTTGTACATGACGATGTAGTAGTAAGTAGTCGATGAAGCGGAGGTCGATGAGGAGGTGCTCTCCTTCGAGAAGATGTCGCGGTCGCCGTCGGCGCGGCTCTCGTCCCAGAGCCATGCGTTCATTTCGTCAATGTCGAAGTCGTCCTTGCCGATGTTCTCGTAAAGCGCGTCCTTCGCGGTGGAGCGGCTGTATTCGTCGGCGAGCTCAATAAACTTGGCATCCTTGTCCTCTGCGGAATTGAGTGCCTCGTTGATGGTGTCGATCGTCGAGGTGATGCTTCCGGAATCGGAGGAGGAAAGCGCGATCACGCGGGCGTTCTTCGTCGTGTATTCCTCACGGTACTTGGGTGCGGTGAGAAGGTATACTTCGCAGGTGCCGTCGTCATGGGTGTGAAGGAAGGTCTTGTTTGCCTCGGTCATGTCGAACAGGGCTTTGATCTCGTCGCTGTCCTCGCTGTAGGATGCGCCCTTGGTCTCGAGCTTCGACATTGCGGAGGTCACGTTCCCGTCGAGCTTGTCGGTGTCGGTCTCGGATGCGTATACCACGGTCTTGAGGTAATTCTCGACGTAAGCCTTGAACTGCTCAACATCGGTAATCGCGGCGAGCGAATCGGCGCTTGCCTTGATCTGAGCCTTGTACTCCGCGTCCTCGTCCTCTTCTTTGCTCTCGGCGGAGGTATCGGTCGAAGCATCGGTGTCGGTTGAAGTATCGGTATCTGCCGAAGTGTCGGTATCCGTTGAGGTGTCGGCGTTCTTTACGTCGCTGACCTTGAAGGTGTAGGAGAGGTAGTCGATCTTGAGGAAGTCGTTCTCATGCTCGGAGAAGTATCCCGCGAGGTCGCTGTCGGAGTGCTCGTAGGAATCCATGACGCTGTTGTAATAGCTGTATGCGAGCTGGCTCATCTCCATTGCGCTGCGCACGTCCTTGAGATTTACGCCGTAGCCGTAGTAGTTCATCACATACTGCGAAACGGAGTAGCCTCTCTGGGATGCGGTGTCCTTGATCGTCTGTATCGATTCGTCGATCGACGCGCGGTCATCGTCGGAAAGCTCAAATCCTACGGACTTCGCCTGCTCGCAGAGAGTGAGCATCTGCTTGACGGAGGGAATGGTGACGCTCTGCATGAAGTAGTCGTACCATGTTCCTCCGCTCGGGTAGTTCTGGGTCTTCAGCGACTTGGAGGTGTCGAGTCCGTAATACTGATAAACGGTCGAATTCTTCGAAAGCTCGGACGAGAGATTCGTAGTGAAGAAATACGACATCTGTGCGTTGTTTACTTCATAGTTTTCACTTTTGACGGCTACCGTGTGGCGGAGGAAATATCCGTTGTTTCCGAGCAGGGTGTAAGTGAAAACCGAGCCGATTATCGCAACCGCAAGCACGCACGCGACGGTGATGAGTACGGTTTTGAGCCGGCTGTTCTTGGAATTTTTGGTTTTTACCATTTGTTCGGTACCAGACCTTTCATTTACGTTGACATCAAAATGATGGATGTGATATAAAATTATATCACACATTGCGGAAATAATCCAGCGTTTTTTGTAAAATTCACAAATAATAAGGTTCGGGGACGAATAAAATCCGCGTTTTCGCGCGGCGGGGGCTATTTCGTGGTCTCGAGCGCCTTGATCCTGTCGCGCAGGAAGGCTGCCTCCTCGAATCTGAGCTGCGATGCGGCTTCCTTCATTTCACGCCGCAGCGCTTCGATCTGCGCGTTCCGCTCGTCCTTCGTCATGGAGGGAGCCTTCTCTCCGCGCTTCTTCTTCGAGCCCTTCTCCGGGGCGGCGATGCGTATCGGCTCCGCGATCTCCTTGACGATCGTCTTCGGGGTTATGCCGTGCTCGAGGTTGTACGCCTCCTGGATCGTGCGGCGGCGCGCCGTTTCGTCGATCGCCGCCTCCATCGATTTCGTCACGGTATCCGCGTACATTATGACGCGGCCGTCTGCGTTTCGCGCGGCTCGTCCGATCATCTGGATCAGCGACGTTTCCGAACGGAACAGCCCTTCCTTGTCCGCGTCGAGGATCGCAACGAGCGTTACCTCGGGCAGGTCGATTCCCTCGCGCAGCAGGTTTATTCCGACAAGCACGTCGTATACTCCGGCGCGCAGGCTGCGCAGAAGCTCGGTCCGCTCCATCGTTTCCACGCTGTGGTGGATGTACTTGACCTTCACGCCGCGCGAGTCGAGATATTCCGTGAGATCCTCTGCCATCTTTTTCGTAAGAGTGGTGACGAGGGAGCGCTCTCCCTTCTCCGAGCGGCTGAGCACCTCCCCGATGAGATCGTCCACCTGTGTCGCCACGGGGCGCACCTCGATCACCGGATCGAGAAGTCCCGTCGGGCGGATTATCTGCTCGACGATCTGACCGGAGCGGCTTCTCTCGTATTCCGCGGGGGTCGCGGATACCGCGACGGTCTGACCGAGCTTCTTCTCGAATTCCTCGAAGAAGAGCGGGCGGTTGTCGTATGCCGAGGGCAGGCGGAAGCCGTAATCGACGAGATTCTTCTTTCTTGCGCGGTCGCCGCCGCTCATGCCGCGCACCTGCGGCACCGTGACGTGGCTCTCGTCGATGAAGGTGATGAAATCGTTCGGGAAGTAGTCGAGAAGCGTGTACGGCGTCGAGCCGGGCTCGCGCCCCGCGAACACGCGGGAGTAGTTCTCGATTCCCGAGCAGTAGCCGATCTCGCGGAGCATTTCGAGGTCGTATCTCGTCCGCTCCTCGATCCGCTGAGCCTCGATCAGCTTGTTCTGCGATTTGAAGTATTCGACCCGCTCCTCCATCTCCCGTTCGATCTCCTCGTATGCGCTCTCGCGCATATCCGGGGACACGATGTAGTGATTCGCGGGATATACGGCGGCATAGGTGAGATCCTGCACGACCGAGCCGGTGACGGGATTTATCTCGGACACACGGTCGATCTTGTCGCCGAAGAATTCGAGCCGCAGCGCGCGGTCGTTTGAGTTCGACGGGAACACCTCGAGCGTGTCGCCCTTCATGCGGAATTTGTTGCGCGCGAATTCGATATCGTTGCGGTTGTAGCCGATCGAGATCAGATGCTCCGCTACATCATCGCGCGAGAGCATCATGCCGGGGCGGATCGACGTGACCTGCCCCGCATATTCCTCCGGCGGACCGAGCGAGAATATGCAGGAGACCGACGCCACGATGATCACGTCCCGCCGCTCGAACAGTGCGGACGTCGCGCTGTGGCGCAGGCGGTCGATCTCCTCGTTTACCGAGGAATCCTTTTCAATATATATATCCTTTCCGGGGACGTACGCCTCGGGCTGATAGTAGTCGTAATACGACACGAAGAATTCGACGGCGTTCTCGGGGAAGAACGTGCGGAATTCGGTGCAGAGCTGTGCGGCAAGGGTCTTGTTGTGGGCGAGCACGAGCGTCGGGCGGTTCAGCCGCGCGATCACGTTCGCCATGGTGAAGGTCTTGCCGGAGCCGGTGATGCCGAGGAGTGTCTGCCACGGCATTCCCGCTTCAAGCCCCGCGCAGAGCAGGTCGATCGCCTGCGGCTGATCGCCCGTCGGGGAGTACGGTGAAACCAATTTGAATTTGTCCACTTCCGACCTCCTTTTGATATATAGATAAGTATACCCCCTGCGTGCCGAAATGTCAAGCGTGCGGCGCAGAGCGGCAGAGGACTTTACGGGACGGGCCGATTCGGGCTTTGATGTGAGGGGGCGGAGGACTTCGGAGTATGACTTTTCGCTCCCGGAGATCGCCCGAAACGGCGACGCGGACGAAAAAACAGCGCGAAACACGAAAAAAGTGAAAAAACACTTGACAAAGCGAAAAGTATTTGATATAATAGCCGATGTCAAATGCTGCTATGGCTCAGTTGGTAGAGCACATCCTTGGTAAGGATGAGGTCCCCAGTTCGAATCTGGGTAGCAGCTCCAAAAAAAGCACTTGCGGATGCAGGTGCTTTTTGGTTTGTCCGCCTTCCGCCTGCCGGCGGGGGATATCCGATTTGCGGTTCGGTGGGCGCAGCTCCCGGCGGACTGTCCGGCATTGCGCTCGGATTTTCACGGGGCTTTGCACGGCGGTTGTTATCCTCGACTGCAGGCGAGAGGGGATTTGCACGCTTTCTTTCATTATTATAAATCACAAATTGCGCGTGACTGCGGGGCGGCTGTGCCTCCGCGTCTGCGCTTTCGCTGCCGTGTGCGGGATTTCGTCCGTGCGCGGCTTTTTCATTTACCGACGGGCGGCGAGGATCTCACCGGAGATGCGGAATTTCGCCGGAATTGTTTTTTGCCGGGAGACACACTTGCGCACGGCGCTCCCCTCATCCGCCGAAAAAATTTTCCCCGCAGGTGCGCGCTGTCGGGCGAAGGTGTCTTTCCGACGGATTTTCCGTTCGGATCGCGGGGGGCGAAAATGCGTTCGTCAAAGCTCCGAAAAACGACACATTTTGCAAGTTTGAGAGAAAATTTATTCATTTCACGCATTTTTTTATTGACAAACGGCGCTGTCTGCCGTATAATTAATTCATCAGTGTGCAGGAATCGTTCGGATTTCAGTCAAATCCGATGCGGTGTTCGCTCTTCGGTGAGCGGTGTACAAATACCGAAGGAAGGAAATAAATATATGAAACTCAAAAATCAGTATCTTTGCGGCGTTATGGAGACGGTGAAAAAGAGAAATCCGGGCGAGATTGAATTTCATCAGGCGGTGCTCGAGGTTCTCGAAACGCTTGAGCCCGTGATCGAGGCTCATCCCGAATATGTCGAAGCGGGAATAATCGACCGTCTTGTCGAGCCGGAGAGAGTCATAAAATTCCGCGTGCCGTGGGTCGACGACAGCGGCAAGGTCCGCGTGAACAGAGGATTCCGCATCCAGTTCAACTCCGCGATCGGACCGTACAAGGGCGGACTCCGTTTCCACCCCTCGGTTTACGAAGGCATCATAAAGTTCCTCGGCTTCGAGCAGATCTTCAAGAACTCCCTCACCGGACTGCCGATCGGCGGCGGAAAGGGCGGCTCCGACTTCGATCCCAAGGGCAAGAGCGACGCCGAGGTGATGCGCTTCTGCCAGAGCTTCATGACCGAGCTTTCCAAGCACATCGGCGCGGACACCGACGTTCCCGCGGGCGATATCGGTGTCGGCGGACGCGAGATCGGATACCTCTACGGTCAGTACAAGAGACTGCGCAACGAGTTCACCGGAGTTCTCACCGGAAAGGGACTCACCTACGGCGGAAGCCTTGCGCGCACCGAAGCAACCGGATACGGTCTCTGCTACTTTACCGACGAGATGCTCCGCGCGACGGGCAAGTCCTTCAAGGGAGCGACCGTGGTAATCTCCGGTTCCGGAAACGTGGCGATCTACGCCTGCGAAAAGGCGACCGCGCTCGGCGCGAAGGTCGTTGCGCTCTCCGATTCCGACGGATACATCTGCGACAAGGGCGGAATCGACCTTGCGCTTGTGAAGAAGCTAAAGGAAGTCGATAGAAAGAGAATCAGGGAATACGTTTCCGTTCACGCGGATGCGGAGTACCACGAGGGCTGCTCGGGAATCTGGAGCATTCCGTGCGATATCGCGCTCCCGTGCGCAACGCAGAACGAGCTTGACACCGAGGGCGCCGAGATGCTTATAAAGAACGGATGCTTCGCGGTGGCCGAGGGCGCGAACATGCCCACGACTCCCGAGGCGACCGAGATGTTCCTCGAGAAGGGAATCCTCTTCGGACCCGCAAAGGCGGCGAATGCCGGCGGCGTTGCGACAAGTGCGCTCGAGATGTGCCAGAACTCCGCGCGTTATTCGTGGACGTTCGAGGAGGTTGACGCAAAGCTTCACGAGATCATGACGAACATTTACAAGAACGTCTCCGAAGCGTGCGAGAAGTACGGAATGAAGGGCAACTTTGTTGCGGGCGCGAACATTGCGGGCTTCCTCAAGGTTGCGGACGCGATGATGGCGCAGGGCATAGTCTGATTTTCGGACGGCGGGCGGAGCTTTCCGCAGACGAAATACGGTATTATCCCGAAAGGGGAAGGGAGGGCTTTGCACCCTCCCTTTTCGGCTTCGCGGGAGGGCACGGCGGACGGAAGGACTTCGGAAAACTCGCGCGGATGTGCGGCAAAGTAAATGCACTCGCCGCCCGAAGACCGCCTCGCGTTTTCTCCGTCAACCGCCGGCAGCCTCCCGTTTTCTCTGACGCCCCCCGCTCCCGCTCATTTTGCGAAAAATGCGGCGCGCGATCCCCGTTTTTGCGGGTGAGATGCGCCCGTTTTTCCCGATTTTTCAAATAAATTTCCCCGCTTTGCAAAAAAATGTGCGTTTCCTATTGCAAAAAGAAAGGATTTGTTATAAAATATCAGTGACTGTATAAAAATTATTTTTGAAAGGAGTGTCCCCCGCTCCAGGGCGGACAGCTTTATTTTATGGTAATAGCAGGCGATTTCAAAAACGGTGTAACCTTCGACATGGACGGACAGGTCATGCAGGTCATCGAATTCCAGCACGTTAAGCCGGGCAAGGGTGCAGCATTCGTTCGCACCAAGCTCAAGAACGTGATCACCGGTGCGGTCACCGAAACGACCTTCAACCCCACCGACAAATTCCAGGACGCGCGCATCGACCGCCGCGAGATGCAGTATCTCTACAACGACGGCGATCTCTACTACTTCATGGACATGGAGTCCTTCGAGCAGCTTCCGCTCAACGCCGACAAGCTCTCCGCAAACTTCAAGTTCGTGAAGGAGAACGACATGTGCAAGATCGCTTCCTACAACGGAAACGTATTTGCCGTCGAGCCGCCCATGTTCGTTACTCTTGAGGTTACCGCTACCGAGCCCGGCGTCCGCGGCGATACCGCGACCGGTTCGACCAAGCCGGCGACCGTCGAGACCGGAGCCGAGGTCAAGGTTCCGCTCTTCATCAACCAGGGCGATGTTATCCGCATCGACACCAGAACCGGAGAATATCTCGAAAGAGCTTGAGTGCGGTGCCCGGTTTTTCCGAATTGCACGAATGCGGCTTTGACCGCATAAAACAACGTGACCGCAATGCGTATACATGCCGCGGCACATGATAAGGAAAGGAACGGACGAAAATGACAATTTCCGAAAAGAGTGCTTATATCAAGGGGCTTGCAGACGGTCTCGATTACGACAAAGAGAGCGCTGAGGGCAAGCTTATCACCGCGCTGATCGACATTGTGGGCGAGATGGCGGGTGCGATCGACGAAATCGACTCCTCCATGGATGAGATCGATTCCGATCTCGAGGAGCTCAACGACTACATCGAAGAGGTCGATTCCGATCTCGGTGATGTCGAGGAGTATCTCTTCGGCGAGGAGGACGACGACGATTATTATGACGACGATGAGGAATGCGACGGAAACTGCTGCGACTGCGGCGAGGATTGCGGCGACGACGATTTCCGTATGATGTTCTGCCCTCACTGCAACGAGGAGATCTACTTTGACGAGTCGATCGAACCCTCGGAGCTTACCTGTCCCGCCTGCGGAAAGAAAGTCTGCGACGGCGAAGACGGCGAGGAGTGAGCCGGAATCTGTCCGATTCCGGGAAGATTTGACGTTTGTGTTGTCTTAATTATGAAAAAGAGACTCCGCATCACGGTATGCGGAGTTTCTTTTTTTATGTATTTGCACAAAAAGTTAAACTCAATTTTCGAAAACTATTGACTTTGAATAAAAGAGATGATAGAATATATATACACTAAGCATGAAGACTCATGCAACTTTGTAAGGAGAAGAAAAAAATGAAAAAGGTACTTTCGTTTCTGATGGTATGTGTGATGCTTGCTTCGCTTTGCGTCCTCCCTACCTCAGCAGCGCAGTCGAACAAGGACTTCGATGCTCTTGCTTTCGGCGCAAATAAGCCTACCTTTGACGGTGTAATCTCTGCTGAAGAGTGGGGCAATTATACCGTTGAGGTAAAGGGCTCTGAAGCTGCAGGTAAGGATGCAACCGCAGTAAGCGCAGCAAACACCACCGTGTGGAATGAGAAAGAGGAAGCCGGCGATCACGCTCAGCTTAATTACAGAATCTGGCTCCGTTGGGATAATGACTACTACTACATTGCAGCAGAGATCGACGACTACGACGGCTACTACAACAAGAGAAGCCGCGGCGATATCTGGAACGGCGACTGCTTCCAGTTCCGTGTTGACGACAAGGGTCCGAACTCCGCTCAGGCAGCTGCAGAGGATGGTTACGACCACACCGTGACCGCGTTCAACAAGGAAAAGTACGATAAGCCGTGGGCAGATGTCAAAAACCTTATGAACACCGGATGTGCGATCAACACCACATCCACCAAGGATCCTAAGCCGAGATGGCTCTACGACATGGATTCCGGTCTCGGCGACCTCACCAAGAAGAACAAGAACCACGACAGCATCGCTCAGTTTGCTATGGAGGTCACTCCCGCAGCGACCGGTGAGCTCGTTACCATCGAGGTTGCTCTTCCGTGGGATATGATCATCAGAGGCGATCAGCCTATCGACAAGACTACCTACGGTATCGGTAAGGTTCTCGGTATGTCCGCTGTTTATCTTAACTCCAGCTCAGCCTCCGAGGATTGGTCCGGATTCCTTCAGTGGGGTTCCGGTATCACCGACAGAACAACTTATGCGATGGATGATACCGAAGCCAACAAGGAGGGCAAGCTGAATCCGAACATTTACGGCGGTTCTCAGGCAATCACTCTCGTCGGCAAGGACGCTCTCACCGGTGAAAAGGTCGACGGACTCCTCGAGTATGAGCCCGTTAATGACCCCGTTCCGTATAAGGATCAGGTTCTCGCAGTAGGTTACGGTCAGGCTTACATGTCTGCCGATGACGTTCGCTACGATGCAGGCTCCAATGTCATCATGCAGTATGAAGTCGCTCTCTGCGACGTTAAGCCCGTTAACCCCGAGACCACTGTTGTCGGATTTGTATTCGGCGGCAAGGACGGCGAAGAAAATGCCAAGTACGGCACCTTCGCAGGTTACGATTACAACTCGAAGTCATGGGTAATCGGTAACTTCGGCTGGGAGAACGGATGCACCGACATCTTTGCTTCCGCTCCCTATGAGTGGACGCTTCCCAACACCGATGAGAGTGCAGGAGCACTTGTTCCCGCTACATGGCACAGACTCACTCTCAAGATAGAAGGAAAGAAAGCATCTCTCTACGTTGACGGTGCTCTCGCGGTTGAGACAGAAAAGGATTGCATTACCGTTCCCGCAAATTCCGAGGATCCGAAGTTTAACAAGCTTGCTCCGATCCTTTACAACTGCGGCAAGGCGATCGTTGACAACATCAAGATCACCACCGATCTTACCTTTAATATTGAGAAGAACACCGGTAATGTGGATCTCGCCGACTACAACATTTCCACCACCGACCGTGCATTCCTCACCAGCACTCTCGGACGCAACTGCAAGGGCGATAGCGGCTGGGCAAACATCGTTGACTACGATCCGATGAATGTCAACAGTGAAGACGGCTACTACTCCGAGAAGCCCAAGAACATGACCCCCGGCGATATGAACGACGACGGCAAGCTCAACAACGCTGACGTTATCCTTCTTATCCGTTATCAGGTAGGCTGGACCGGTCTCACGATCAATGAGGCTGCAGCTGACTTCAATGAGGACGGAAGCGTCAACATGAAGGACATCATCCTTCTCATCAGATCTCTTGTCTGATTACGGAAAATGACTCCGGTTTCGCGTGAGAAATTGCGTGGATTCCGATAAACTTTAACATTTCCGCGCGGCGGAGGAAAAACAGGTTGCTGTTTTTCCTCCGCCGCGATTTTTTGCGCTCGGAAGCTGTGCGGGCGGAAGCGAAGATACGGGAAAGCGCGCCGCGAGGTCGGGCGCGTGTCGAGGCGCGGAGGAAGGACATGGTGTACGGCCGGTGTGCGGAATATGGCGTTTGGGCGGTCGGGACGGGCATCGAAAACGAAAAAAAGGAAACTCCCGAAGGCAAAATCTGCCGTTCGAGAGTTTTTGTTTATCGGTATTAGACAGTTTGGTTGATAAAATGAAGGATAATGTATTGACATTGCACTTTGCATGTGATAAAATAAGACCGTGAATATGTGCGCGCGGTTAACGGCTTGTTACGGAAATAACGGCGCACAATAATAAATTTTGGAGGATATGATGAAGAAGTTTCTGGCTTTTGTTCTCTGCGCGGTCATGCTTTCCGCAATGCTGGCAATCCCGGCTTTCGCAGCAAGAACGAACGTTGATGCCGACGCTCTCAAATTTGCGTCGAAGCCCACTATAGACGGAACGCTCTCCACTGAGGAGTGGGGCGAGAAGACCGTCACCGTAAAGGGTGAGGAGGCAGCTAACAAGGATGACAAGGAGGCTCCCAGCCCCACCAACACCTACATGGAGTTCTCGAACGAGGCTCAGCTCAAGATGAGCTATGACCTCTGGCTCCGTTGGGACGACGAGTATTTCTATATCGGTGCGATCGTTAACGATATCGACGGTTTCGCAAACACCCACAGCAAGGACGATATTTGGAACGGCGACTGCCTCCAGACCCGTATCGATCCCGCAGGACCTGCAAGCCGCATGGAAGAGAAGATTCCGGGCTTCAACTATCTGACCGATGCATATGTTTTCAGCAAGGGTAACTACAAGGACAACGGCGCGAACGCTTGGGCGAACGCGAAAAACCTTATCAACGCGGGCTTTGCTCTCGTAAACGGCGGTAAGACCGTTCAGGCTTACGACATGGAAGCTAAAGAGATCATGACCGACACACTCTGCGCTATCACCACCGTTCCCAACGATCCTAACAGCGAAGAAGATTTCGGATGCACCACCACTTATGAGATTGCTATTCCGTGGAAGACCATCGGTGAGGACTTCACTCCCGAGGCTGACAAGATTCTCGGTATGGCTGTCGTAGTCCTTAACGGCTCCGGCTCCGGTGCTGACTCCTGGCTCACCTGGGGTACGGGAATCTGCGGCGGTCAGTGCAGGGATGCTCAAAAGACTGTCGGCGGTCCGAACGCTGTTACTCTTAAGTCTGATACCGTAACTCCCGCAGCTACATATGATAAGACTCCCGAGTCTACGACTCCCGATACCACCACCAAGGCTCCCGACAGCACTCCCACGACCACTAACGCTCCGACCACCACCAAGGCTGCCGATAAGGCCAATACCCCGAAGGACATGAGCAACATCGGTAACGACGGACTTCCCGGCTGGGCTATCGCACTCATCATCGTCGGCGCAGTTGTTGTAGCAGTTGTTGTTATCATCATCGTTGCCAAGAAGAAGGGCGGCGCAAAGGCTGACGAGGCAAATGCTGACGACAAGAAGGACGACGAGGCAAAGGGCGAGTAATCGCGGAATGTCTCGGATTCCGAAACGCTCCGCACGGTCGGAACGGTGATCGGAAAAATCCGTAATATTGTTTTTCACAGAGGAGAAGCTCAGGCTTCTCCTCTGTTTTTTGTACGGAGGGAAATGAGCTTGCACAGAGGACCCGAGTTTGCGAAGCGGGGATTTTAACCTTTGATTGCGGAGCGAACAGCTCGGTTTTCGACTCCCGTGATTCGATGAACGTCCGTCCGCAAAGCTGAGCGGCGTCAGGAATTTTTGCGCGGCGACAGCTCTTCGATGCCGCAGCCGTAATCGAGGATCCGTTTGTATGTGTGTCCGTCGAATATCATGGCGCAGCTGTTGTAATACGGATGAAATGCATTGATGTAGGATGGGAGGAGGATGCGCTTTGTGAAGACGTTCTTCCTTGCCGTTTCTTCATCGTTCGTGCTGACGTGGAGAACGGAGCACGTCGGACTCCACGGGCTCCGGGCGATCTGCATCACGCAGTACGGACCGTCCGTGCGCGCGCCGCGGTATTCGTATCCGTCGGCATCCGTATGTATTTCAAGCATCCGATCGACGCTCGTCGTAAAGTCCGACGTATATTCCGACGGGCGTTTTGTCACGACCGCGAATGAACGCCCGCGGAGAAATTCCGCGTCCTTCAGCTTGTCGGCGTCTCTGTCCACGAATGAGTACGATGCCGCCTCGCCGCCGTCGTAGGTGTTCGATCTCGGCAGTCTGATCGCGTTTGCGATATCGGAGAGAATCTTGCTTTCCGGACACAGATTCACCGTTTTCATCAGCGCGATGTATCCGTCAACAAGCCCGGTGCCTTTGTACGGAGCTGTGTTTTCGGTGAACCTTTCGCACTCCGCGAAATCCCCGCCGCGCTTCTCGAATCGGCGCTCTCTTTCCCCGGTGGGGGGATAGTCTCTGCCGTTCAGCAGGACGTGCGCTTTTGCGGGATCGAGCTTCGGCGGCAGCGTGAGCGTGAAAGAGCTTGTGTTCTCCGCCTCGGCGATTATGTTGTCCCCGTCCGTGCGGGCGTGGATGTGGGCGTATATCCGACCGCTCTCGATCGAGTGAAGCGAGACCCAATACGCGCGTCCGTAGCGGTTCATGTGAGTATCGAGCCATACCTCGTCGGGCCACGGATCGCGTTTCACCGAGATGAGCTCACGCAGCGCGTTTTCTTCAAACTGCACCTGCTCGAACACGTTGTGCATCAGCTTGTGAAATGTCGTGCATTCGTAATCCTTCAGGCAGTCCCTGAACGCATCGACGCCTTCCGTATTTTTTATATGACCGGGATCGGCGTCCGAGGTCAGAAAGCGGACGCGCATATTTGAAAGGTTGCGTACCTCGTTCGGGTTCAGGTATCCGGTTGACGGATAGATCCCCGCGAAGAGGTCGGGGCTTTTTTCCGCGAGCGTCCATGTCGCGTATCCGCCGTTTGACTGCCCCATGGCGTATATCCTGTCCTCGTCGATACGGTACCGCTTTTCTATGTCGGCGAGGATCTCTCTGAACGAACGATCCCCGACGTAGCTGCCGGTCGTCATCCCCCTGCCGTGGATATCCGCGACGATCAGGTCGGGAAAAGCGTCTGTGCGTTCGAAATAATATGAGTACATCGAGCCGTCGGCGGAGGTTATCGTATTTATGATAAGCAGTGCATATCTTCGCTCGGGGTCAAATCCCTTCGGCAGGCAGATGCAGTACCTCATGTATTGGTCGTCGATATGTGTGAAATAGTAGAGCTTTTTCGCGCCGGGGCTTTGCAGATATGAGTCGTATTCGCCGCGCTCAATCAGGGAGATCTCACGTTCGAACGTCTCCCACGCGAGAAAGTTTCTGATATCGTCCTCCGGAAAGTGGTATATGCAGGCGAGATTGTAGCGGAGGCAGGCGACAGCGTATTCGGAGAGAGATGGGTCTTCAAGCGCACGGCGCGCTCTGTCCTCCGTCCGCTTCATGTAGTCGCACGGGACGACGGGAAAAACGTCGATTGAGTGGGCGTATTCGCCGCCGCCGCGCGTCCTTGCGCGCAGAACGGCGTGCGCATGGTTGAAGGGGGATTTCTTCGTGAAGGGGATTTTCGAAAGATCGACGCGGAGGTATTCGAAAAAGCGCAGCTTCCTTGAATACAGCACTTCTCCCGTTATGCTGTCCTCGACCGAAAGCGTGACCGACTCATCGAGACAGAGATTGACCGAATCCACGGGAGTGCAGCTTATCTGAAACTCATCTCTCTGAAAGAATGTTCCGTCAACCTCCGCCGTGATCTCGCCTTTTTTGTAGTGGAAATTGTTTTTCACCATGGAGTTGTGCGCGAGGGAGTTCTCGTATTCGAGCGGGGTGAAGCGCACCGTTGTCAGAAACGACGAATGCGAATCGTGCTGCTGAAGGCAGATTACGTTCATTCCGGCGGAGAGGGTCAGCGTGAAAAGCTGGCGGCTGGTGTCGCGGTTCGTGCAGCAGAGCGCTGCGATCTTTCCGTTTATCCAGAGCCTCTGCTTGGCGATCGTTTCGATCGAAAACGCGGCGTCGGTCTCTTTTTCGCAGACGATGCAGAAAAAGAAGAATACGCTGTCCATGAAATTGAGCCCCTCGATGCGGCTGAAATTCACCGTTGCGAGCGTTGTGTGCGTCGTGCAGTCGAGCAGTGCGTAATCAAGCGGCGTGCCGCTGCGGAAGTGATCGGTTATGCGCCGCACCTCCTCCGGAACCTCGGATGGGTCCTCAAAGATGTAGCTGTCGGAGTGAGGCGAAACTATCACGCCGACGAAATCGGGATTTATTGCTATGTCCTTTATGCTGTAGATTATTTTTTCGTCCAAGTTCGGTGTCCTTTCTCGGAATTATTCACGGTAGTACTGCGCCTGCATGAGAAACAGCTTTCTGTATATTCCGTCATCGATCTGCATCAGCTCGTCGTGAGTGCCGTATTCCGCGATCGTGTTGTTTGCGAACACGGCGGTATGGTCGGTAAACCTCGTAGACGAAAGGCGGTGCGAGATGTAGATGGCGGTGCGCTGTTCGGCGAGATCGTGGAAGTGGCGGTAGATGTTGTACTCGGCGATCGGGTCGAGCGCCGAGGTCGGCTCGTCGAACACGACGATCGGCGCTTCCTTGTATATTGCACGCGCGATCGCGACCTTTTGCCCTTCGCCGCCGGACAGCTCGATCCCGTCCGGCTCGAATTCCTTGAACATATATGTGTCGGTGCCGTGCGGCAGAGTTTCGATCCTGCTCTCAAGCCCGGATTTTTTTATGCTCTCGCGCAGCCGCTCTTCGTCGTGCTCCGTGCTCATGGTTATGTTTTCGCCGACGGTGAAGTTGAAGAGCGAGAAGTCCTGGAACACCACTCCGAGCAGGCGGTAGTATTCGGTCAGCGGGATATCCTTGGAATTCACGCCGTTTATGAAGATATCGCCTTCTGTCGGCTCGTAAAGCCGGCAGAGCAGTTTGACGAAGGTTGTCTTTCCGGAACCGTTGATACCGACCACGGAAAGCGCTTCTCCTGCCTCGATCGTTATGTTTACATGGCTGAGCACAATGTTATCCGTGTCGGGGTACTTGAAGGAGACGTCGCGGAATTCTATTTTGGCGTTTGCGGGAACCCCGATGTGAGTCTTTCCGCCCTCCTCGCGCTGCTTCTTTACAAGATCGAGGCAGCGGCGGTAATCCTTGATGTACCATGTCGTTTCCAGCATGAGGTAGGAGTAGTTCGTTGCAACGCCCATGATGGCGCCGGAGAAGGTGTTCGCCGCCGTGAGGTACATGGAAAAGTCGCCGACGGTCATCGCGCTGAATATTACCTCGAGGGCGAGCACCGTGTACACGAGAATATCCTGCACGGCACCGAGAATGCTGTTTATGTTGCCGAAGCCGAGGTACTTTCTCGTAAATTCCCTATCAATGGGGAAAAGCTTGTCTCTCCACGTCTCTTCGGCAAATCCGGCGAGCCAGTCCCCGATATCTGCGATGCGAATCTCCTTGCCGAACTTGATATCTCTCATCAGACCGAGGGAATAATCGTTGTTGCGCAGATACTGTATACGGCGCATGGAAAACAGGCGTGGGAAATTTCTCTGATACCGTTCAAGCAGAAAACGCACCGTGCTCGTCACGGCGATTATCAGAATGACCGTCGGATTGAGCGTGAACACGATCGCGCCGACTCCGATGAGGTTGAATATTCCGGACACCACCGCGGTCGTGTACTGAAGTGCGATGCCGAATCGGTTGTACTGCGCCATTCTGACGTAATTCTGCATATCGGGGTTTTCGATCGTTTCGTAGCTCATCTCCATGACCGATTCGGCGAGATATTTCTGCACTTTGAAGTTGAAGCGGTCCCCCTCAATCGAGTCGCGTCTTCCCAAAAAGGCGGAGAAGGTGCTGAGCGCAAATGCGGTCAGCGCCATCGCCCCGGCGAGGACAATCACGCGCCGGATGCTCTTTCCCTCTGTCAACTCGTTTATGATCTCGCGTACGAAGAATATGGAGACCATAGCCTGTACGGTCTGGAGCATGAGCAGCGGTATTCTTATGAAAACGAGCTTGGGCGAGGTGCGGAATATGAATTTGTATATGAACCAGAGGTTGGCGTACTGTTCCTTCAGCGTTCCGCAGTTTTTGCGGTTCTTTTCCTTCGCTTCCTTTGCGTTCTGCTTTCTTTCAAGCCGCATTGCGCGGCGTTCTTCCTTTGTCATAATCCTGCAATGCTTTCGCGAGGCGAAAGCTTCCTTTCTTTTTGCGGCATGAGGTATTGCACGGCACTTACGCCGTGATTTCCTCGCTTGTCTCTTCGTCTGTTCCGTTTTCTATATAGTAGTGCGCCTGCTTTGTGAACATGTCCGCGTATATCCCGTTTTTCTTCATGAGCTCGGCGTGCGTTCCTCGCTCGACAAGCTCGCCGTCGGCAAACACCGCGATCGAGTCGCAGAACTTGACGCTTGCAAGTCTGTGTGAAATGTAGACGGCGGTTTTGTCTCCGATGATCTCGTTGAAGCGCCCGTAAAGCTGTGTTTCCGCTACGGGGTCGAGCGCCGAGGTCGGCTCGTCGAGGATGACGATCGGCGAATCCCTGTAGTACGCTCTTGCACAGGCGATTTTCTGCGTCTCGCCGCCGGAGAAGTCGCGCGAATGGTAGTACAGGATCCGACCGTAGGAGGTGTCGATTCCGTTCTCCAGCCCTTCGATCTTTTCGAGGATACCGCTTTCGGCGAGCGCTTTTCTCACGCGCTCCGGGTCCTCTTCGAGGTTGAGGACGATATTGTATCTGACAGACATGTAAAAAAGCTGATAATCCTGGAACACCACGGCGAGCCGCCGGCGGTATTCGGGGAGAGGGTAGGTCGAAATATCGACTCCGCCGAGCAGAATTTTTCCCTCGGTGGGCTTGTAGAACCGGCAGAGCAGCTTTATAAATGTAGATTTGCCGGCACCGTTGTAGCCGACGATCGACAGCCGCTCCCCCGCTTTTATCTTAATGTTTATGTTTTTAAGGACGTAGCGGTCGGTGTCCGGATATTTGAAGGATACGTTTACGAATTCGATGTCGCAGTGCTCGGGAAGCGCGGAGATGTCGGAGGTTTCAAGCTCCTTTCCCTCATGCTCCGCACAGCGCAGGAATTCCCTGTAGTCGTCGATGTATTTCGAGTGCAGTCCGAGCGCGGGGAAGCGTTTAACGAATTCGTTGAAGGTTCCGGTGAACGCGGTTAGTGCGCCGAGGAACACCGTAAACGATCCGACCGTGATCCCGCCTGAGATCGCAAGGTATCCGCAGTATCCGTACATCACTACGGTCTGTATGAGTCCTATTATGTCGGAGAGCGTGTTTATGCCGAGCAGCTTTCTCTGCTGCGCGCGGTGATCCCGAATGTATTCCTCGGATTCCTTTTCAAATTTACTTTTCAGCCAGCTGTCGGCACCGTTTATGCGCACGTCCTTGCCGACTTTGAAATCTACCATTGTGCGGAATATGTAGTTGAAGCGGCGAGAGAGACGAGTCATTGCCGTGGTGTATTCGTAGCCGAGCTTGGCACTGCGCCTTGCGATAAGCGTGTTTGCGGCGATGACCGTGAGAATGAAGAGGATCATTATCGGGTGAAGTGACATGATTATGTAGGTATATCCGCCGAGGCGAATCAGGTTCGAGATAAAGCCGAGTACCTTATCCTCGGCGAAATTCCGAGGCTCCGCCGCCGAGACGGAACGTGCCTCGAGATCGCGGACTCTTCCGTTCTCGAATTTGTCGTAATCCATGTGAAGCCATTTCGTGTGCTGATCCATGGCTACGCGGTGATCTATTTTCATGCTCTGATCCGAGCCGAACCTGCTTATTATGAGCGAGATCAGATTGAAGCCCACCACGGCGGCGGCGTAATAGGCTATGTATCGCAGAGTGACATCCACTCTGCGCTCGGAGGCGAGCTCGTCGAGAATATATTTCGGAATTATGAGAAGCACGAACGGCTGCACCGTAGATTTCACCGAATCGAGGATCATCAAAAAATATTTGCTTTTGGCGTATTTCCATGTGCGCCTGAACATGAACGCCATGTTCGAGAAAAATTTCTTCAGATATTCTATGACTTTCATTTGTGCGTCCCGCCTTCGTTCCGTGCGAAAGCATCCTTTCTGTTATATGGTTGTTTGCCCGCTTCGGCGGGTTCATTATATTTAGATAATTTCGGCAGGGGATTAGCAAAGAATTCCAACTATCACCATTATATACCACTTTATGGCAGCTGTCAACAATTTTCTTGAAATCGATTGAAAAAATCCCATAAATCAACAGACAAAGGGGCGTTTATCTGCTGATTTATGGAATCTTTTGCAAGGTTGCTCGGAATCAGACGAAAGAAATTATGTTTACCGCGTCCTGTATGATCTCGTCTATGTGGATCTCATCGAGGTCGTTCTTGTTTATGCCGGCGCAAAATTCCGCCGCCTCGTCTTCCGAAAGAAAAACGTCGGAAAAATCCCTGATCGCCCTTTCGTAGCTGCCCGTCTTGAAAAAACTGATTCCGTAAACCGGCGTATCCTCCTCTTCGTCCGTCCTGATATAGGACTTTGTCATTCTGCATTCCACTGTCATTGTTCCTGCCTTCTTCCTTTTTCCGCGCGTTTTTGCGCGTCGGTAGTGGTAAAAGCGGTGTCCGATCCACGGAATTTATCCGGATCGGGTTTTAACTGCTTTTACTGTCTACCATTCTATACCTGATTGAAGCGTTTGTCAATAGCCTTGCGATTATTTGTTATAAATTTTTTTGTAATAATCAAAATTAATCAGAAAAGAGAGTCGAAAAACTTTGAAACAGGGCTTTTCGGGGATAACTTGCAGAAATGCAGCAAAGCTCACATTAAATTGTTTGCGCAAAAAGGAAAAAAGTCGAGAGATGCTAAAGTCCGGATGCCGGGAGATTTGCGGGTCGGATGTTTTGACGAGGCTCGAAAATACGCGCGATTTTTCGGAAAAATTCAAAAATTAAAAAAATGTCGGTTTGTCAATGATATGTTACATTGTGCTTCAAAAAATTAT
>CDZG01032844.1_pt1 | contig 22804 bp, 18 predicted proteins | sample 557741 | NCBI WGS metagenome assembly CDZG01 (sample SAMEA3182086, study PRJEB8094) | gut metagenome | biome: human; feature: gut; material: Stool; isolation source: human stools | place: Canada | collected 2013-01-21
GATTATCACCCGAAGAAATACATGTATCTGACTGACAAGCGGCAGAATCTGCACTTTGAGCAGATCTTCCGCGTGGCGAAGAAGGCCGGTCTCGTCGGGCCGGAGACTGCGCTCGGGCACATCGGCTTCGGCACGATGAACGGCAAGGACGGCAAGCCCTTCAAGACCCGCGCGGGCGGCGTGATGCGGCTGGAGACGCTGATCGCGGACGTGACGGACTACGTCACGAGCAAGATCAAGGAAAACCAGACCGTCTCCGACGACGAGCTGCCGCAGACGGCGAAGTGCATCGCGATGGCCGCGCTCAAATACGGCGATCTGAGCAATATGCCGACGAAGGACTATGTGTTCGACCTCGACCGGTTCTCCTCGTTCGAGGGCAATACGGGGCCCTATATCCTCTACACCATCGTGCGGATCAAGTCGATCCTGGCCAAATACGGCAAGCCCGTCTCGCCCGCGCAGCTGCTGAGCGCCTGCAGCGCGGAGCAGAAGCAGCTCATGCTGGTGCTCAGCCGGATGGCGGACGCGCTGTGGTCCGCGTACCGCGATTCCGCGCCGAACACGATCTGCGCGTATATCTACGAGCTGGCGACGGCGGCGAACAAGTTCTACCACGACGTGAAGATCCTCACCGAGCCGGATCCGGCCCGGCAGGCCAGCTACGCAGCGCTGATCGATCTGACGCGCGGCGTTCTGGAAACGTGCATCGACCTGCTCGGCTTCTCCGCGCCGGAGCGGATGTGATCGAAGAAAACGCATAAGCGCAGCCCCGCGTTCCGGCCAGAACGCGGGGCTTTTGCGATGTAACAGGAAGTCAGAGGAGCTGCCGCCCTGCGGCAGCTCCCCGTCTTCGCCTCCGGCGTGCCGAAGGAAAAGACTCACTTCATGTTCCGCTCGTAGGACTCGATCATTTTCTTAGACATGTGACCCATAGAATCGTCAGGGCTGGAAACCCTTGCGGCGTCTGGCTTTTCTGCTTGTTCAGTCAAATCGCGGGTGATGTGACCCGTGCGGCTTTCGAGTTTCCGGAGGTACTTTTCCGTCGTTTCCCCGGTGAAGATCTTGACCTGAAGCAGCATAGTCGTGTCGTCTTTCGGTGTCACGAAGATCTTGCTGATATACTTGTCGATGAACTCCTTTGTGATGATCCCCTGCGCCGCGTCGCGCTGGGCGTTCGTCAGGACTCTGCGGATCTCATCGATCTTCTGCTTGAAGGCGTCGCCCTCGGCGGCTGTCTGCTCCAGTTCTGCGATTTCCTTTTCGGCTTCTTCAATTTCACGATTGCAGTTAGCAGTCATCTTCTTGAAATCCGCGTTCGTAATACTGTCGTCTGCGGCAAGCTGCAGGAGCTTATTCTTCTTCCGATTTGCCTGATCGATGATGTTATTCTGCTGTTCGATCTTTTTCCGGAGCGAGCCGTGCTGCGTCAGCTCATTGTACATACGGATATATTCTTCCACCATCGCATCGGCGTCTGCCGCCGTGTCACGGAACACCTCGAACAGCAGCGGCTTGATCTCGCTTTCGTAGATGGCAAAGGATTTACAGGAATCCGCGCCGTTTTTGATCTTGCCGGAGCAGAGCCATTTACTGTTCTTTCTCCCGCGCTTGTCCTCGGATTCGCGGCGGTAGTAGGGCTGCCCGCACTCCGTACACCACAGCTTTCCAGTCAGGAGATTGGCGTGGTTGCAGACGCCCTGCCGCGCTTTCACGTCCTCGCTGCGCTTTTTCAGGACGGCGTTCGCCGCATCCCAGATCTCCTCAGACACGATCGCCGGTACGATCTCGCCTGTTTCGTCCTTGAACATGACCCATTCCTCCGGCGGGAGGAACTTCTGCTTTTTCGTGAACATGTCCACGACCTTGACCTTGTTGCCGACGTAGTAGCCCTTGTATTTGGGGTTGGAAATCAGGTTGGACATGGTGGTGTGCGCGATTTTTTTGCCGTTGTGGTTGCGATAGCCCTTGTCCCAGAACAGTGTCTCTAACTGCTTCATCGAGTATTCACCGGTCGCGTAGAGTTCAAACAGTTCCCGCACCATCGGCGCTTCCGTTTCATCAATGACCAGCTTCCCGTCCGCTTTTGTGTAGCCGAAGATGCGGCTGTTGCCGAGTACGACGCTCGACTTGATGGCTTGCTGGTGACCGAATTTCACACGTGAGGACAGCTTGCGGAGTTCATCCTGCGCGATGGAGGACATGATGGACAAGCGCAGTTCGGCATCCTCATCGAACGTGTTGATGTTGTCGTTCTGGAAGAATACACCGACACCGTAGCTCAGAAGCTGGCGCGTGTAGCGGATAGAGTCGAGCGTATTTCGGGCGAAGCGGGAGATTTCTTTGGTGATGATCAAGTCGAATTGACCTTCGGCGGCATCCTCGATCATGCGGTTAAAGTTCTCACGCTTCTTCGTAGAGATACCGGACAAGCCCTCGTCAATGTACCCCGGCACGAATGTCCACGGGAGATTCCTTCGGATCAGATCCTCATAGTAGGAAACCTGATTGCCCAGTGAGTTCAGCTGCTCATCACTTTCAGACGACACACGCGCATAGTAGGTCACGCGCAGCGGCAAATCGTAAATGGACTTTGTTCTTAACTCCATTCTGATCGTATGTATGTCCATTTGGTGCGCTCCTTCGTTTTTCGTTTTATCATGTTTTTTCTACCATATCACACCTGCGTGAAACAAGCAAGTGTGAGTTTCTGACAGGAGCATCACGTCAGGACGCTCCTGTCAACTCCATTGGAGGCGGACGGCGCCAATGCGCTGATTTTGTTCTTCATGCGGTTGCGTTCCGTCTCCGTAATCAGTCCGGCTTCAAACAGAACCTGATTGTAGTAGCTCAGCCAGAGCTGTTCGGCAAGCTCTTTCTTTGCCTGCTCCGGCGACGGTTTCCTCTGGGTGCTGATGCTGTCCACCTCCTTTTTTGTTGTAAGTATTCCCAGCGGGAATTGGAATCATGCAGTTCTTCTTCGCCACACCCAACGTCTACATCGTGTCCATTCGCATTTCTTCATGGTCGTCCTCGGCGTGACCGAGGGAAGTTTTCTTTTGCTTGAGCTTCTTCCGGCGCTTGCTGTCAATATGCAGCGGCATAGTCGTTCCGTCGTACTGCGGCGCATCATCCGTCATCTGCTCCACAGCGCGACCAAGACGCACAGCGCCGCGCACAAGATCAGCGCTGTAATCGAGATCCACGCGCACGTCCGGATTTTCTTCCGCGTCTCCTGCACCGTATTCGAAAGCTGCTTCTTCGTATCGTTCAGGATCGCGGTCAGGGAGAGCTTCGTATTCTCTGTCAGCGCCTTGCAGTTGGAAGAATACCTCTCGTTCAGGCTCCCAGCCTGTTTCTCGAAATTTTCTGCGCTCGTTTGCATCTTGATCAGAGATTCCTGCGCTTCTGCTTTCGTCAGAAGTATTTTCAGGTCCGTGTCTAACTGCATCTGCTGCCGGAACAGCCTGTCCTGCATTTCGAGCAGCGCGCTCCAGTTCCGCTCCGTGACCATCACGCTGGGTTCCAGCCGTTGCGCCTCGTCCATCAGCTTTTTGTGCTGCGTCAACAGTTCTTGTGTTGTCATTCTCCGTTCTGTATCCAAACTCCGCCTCCATTTTTTCTTTCAGGTATTTTTCTATATGTAATTTGCTGTCCCGGCATTTGCGTCCGTCCGGTGTGGTGTAGGTGATGTTCTTGCGGCTGTCCGTCCATGTTGCGTCGTAGCCCTCTGCCCGAAGCAGCGCCAGAAATTCTTCCCTGTTCCCGGCATAACGCATACACTCGTCGATGACCCGCATCAGCTCGAACTTCCAGCTCTCACCTTTGGATGCCGCGTAGTATTCCGCATTGGACATCCCGCGCGACTGCCGCTGTTCGTCTTTCTGAAATTTCGGCAGTCCTAAGTCCCCACAGATTTCGTCGTTGCGGACACGCAGCTCCTGAATCTGTTCGTCCGCCATGTGCACTTTTTTTCCGGTTTCAAAATTCACACTGTTGATGATACAGTGGGAATGAATGTGTTCTCGGTCGGTATGCGTACAGACCAGCACCTCGCAGCCCTCGAAATATCCGGCGAGCCTGCGTGCTGCTTCGTGCGCTGCGCGAGGATCAATGTTCGCACCTTTCGGGAAGCTTTGCACCATGTGGTAGAACATCACGCCGCCGTCTTTGTGGTGCAGCAGCTTCGTACTCAGAAACTCGTCGAACGCCGTTTCCGGCTGACAGTCAATACCGCTGACGAGCTGCTGCCCATCCCAGAGCGTCTTGCTGAGTTGAGAAACATAGCGCATGACACTTTTCATGCAGCCGCGCGTCTGCGTCCCCTTTTTGTAATTCACGAAATGGACGATTGCGATTTGACTGCACCCCCTTCCTGCATTTCCCGCAGAGCGGTATTGATTTTTGCGAACTCGTGCGCGGCAGAATCCAGATTGGCGAACTGTACCTTGCCCATGTTCGCCAGTACCGTCAGCTGGTTGAGGTTGTTGCCGATGGCCTTCTGCTGCCGCAGGACTTCCCTGAGTCCGTCAAGAATCACGATGCGTTTTCCGAGACAACACGCGGTCACATAGTCGCTCTGGCTCATGTGCGCTTGCGCCACTTTTCTGCGTATCGCTTCCAAATCCTGTTCTGAGATTCTTATACTGAATTGCTTGTTTTTTCGCATATTTTCCTCCGTATCTTTCGTTTCCCTCTACCAAACAAAAGCCCAGCGAAGCGGGTTTTGTTTGGAACTGAGGAGCAAGGGAGCGGAGCGTGGAATGCCCTTTCCCGCAAGGCGTTACACGCGCAGCGGACTTTGTGACGAAGTAGTGGGTATGGGCTTCTGCCCGATTTGGGGCATTTGGCGGGGAGTCGGGACACCGGCGACTAGCCAAATGCGATGCTGGCTCCTCCCGAACGGGAGGATTTTTCCCGCCGCGGCGGGGCTTCTCTGCGTTTTGAACCCGCGTTTTTCGGCGTTGCCCGCACGTCGGCGCAACGTTGGCTTTTCCCGTTGTGCCGCGCACACACTCGTTGTCGGGGCAGAAAGCCGCACACAGCGGCGACACGCGCCTCACGGCGGCGAACGGTGCTCGCTGTGGAAGGGTGCAAGGATGCAAACCGTTCAAGGTGTTACCCCCTTACCCTCTTGCTCCGGCAAGCGCCAGAGCCATTGGTCGGCGCGGCGCTCCGAAAGAATGCCGAGATTTCGCTTTGCGTTTTTCAGCGTCCGTTCTGAAATGCCGAGCTGCTTTGCAAGCGCAAGGACTTCCTCGGCTGGTCTTGGCTGCGTCAGAAACCTGCGCAGCTCGTCTTCCATCTGCATGGTCTTTGTCTGCACCTGCCCGGTGCCGTTCAGGATGTTGTCAACGGTCGCATCGCAGAAGCCCTTCCACTGAAAGCCATGCTCCGGATGAAGTTCAAATGCGATGGCTGCGCCCTCCGGTGCAAGGCTGTTCTTGTCCTGCGCGACAACGCGGAGCGCATCGCCGCTTTTCAGCCGCCCGACGATCAAAACGCTTCTGGCTGAAGCGCGGAAGTCGATAGAGCCGAGACCGCGATAGCCGGATTTCAAGCCCTGCGCCTTGTTCATGTGTCCGATCAGAATGACGGCGCATTGTGTGCGCTCCGCCATCAGGGAAAGTCGTTTGAGTACCGGACGCACCTCGTTTGCGCGGTGCATATCCACATTGCTTCCGAGATACGCCTGCAGCGGGTCGAGTACGATCAGCTTTGCCGCTGTCCTGCGGATCGCTTCTTCCAGCCTTGCGTCGCAGAGCGTCAGCTCCCGTTTACTCTCGTCGATGACCAGCACGCGCGTGCAGTCTGCGCCTGCGCTCTCTAACCTTGGCTTGATGGTATCCGCCAGACCGTCCTCGGCTGTCTGGTAGATCACGTTCATCGGCTCCGCTGCCTGCTCGCACTCCGGCAGCGGCTCGCCGCGCGTCAGCGCTGCAATGACCGCCAGAATGAAGCTCGTTTTGCCCTCGCCGGGGTCGCCTTGAAGGATCGTCAGCTTGCCCAGCGGGATGTAAGGATACCAGAGCCATTGCACCTCCTCCGCGTTGATTTCGCTCATGGAAATCAGTTTTAATGGTGTGTTTCCTGTCAAAAAATCTCCTCCGAATCAAAAAGTAAAGGTGCGTACCACGTTTTTCGCGGCACGCACCTTTCTACTTGTAGTATGGAGATTTTTCTGATACACTCAGAGTAATAGCAGACAAATAAAAATCATTTGCGGACAGGTTTCCAAAGGAGAAGCGTATGTTTCAGTCCATCACGTTTTATATCGGAGGGAAAACGCTCGGTATTTACGGAGAAGAATTTCCGCTTGGAGCACTGACAACAGAGGTTTTGAATATCACGCCGGAGGAATATCAAGCGCTTGACGGCAGTTTGAAATCTGCGATAGAAGGTATGGCACGTTATGAGAAAACGCACAAGCAAACCGACTGGCATCAGGCCAATGAACAGATGCTCCGCCTGAATGAAGCACTCTGCCGCCACCGTATTTTTCGTCTAATTCAGACGGACGCATATATTCTGACAGAGGCGAAGCAGCTCACAGAAATGCCGGTTGCAGAGGGCGATCCACTTGAAATGGATGCGCACGACCACGAGATTTTGCGTCAGATCTGTGTATATGAAGACTACTTGGAAAATCCGAAGAAATACGGCAGAATCAAAAATCCGGAGGAATTGAGCGAGACGCAGCGGGAATGGTATCTGAACTTGTATCCGCCCATTCCGCCGAAGCCGGAGGCGAAAACCCCAGCGCTGCTGATCGCGCCTGTGCCGCTGGATTTGAAGTGGCAGATGTATAAAGCATATTGTATGAATTATGCGCAGGTGCTGGAGGATGTCGCTTCTGTCTGTCAGACGCTGCGCGCGTTTATTCGGGAGTCACTTTCCGGACTTGAACATCTGTCACCGAACCAATATATTGCGGCCTTGAACGGATTTCTCTTTCCGGAATTCCGGCACAAGTGGATCGCCAATCCGATAGAAGGCACCGGAAATTATACGCTCTTTGATGATGTCAGAATCCATCTCGTGCCGCGGGAAACGGCGCCAGATTCAGAGCAGTTCAGGATTTTTGAGTATTACGAAACAGAGCATTTACAAACACTTCTGAAGCTGGATTTTTATAAAGGGCTGGAAGCCGGGCATCTGATTCGGAAGTGTGAACTGTGCGGCAGGCTCTTTCTGCTGCAAAAGGGCTATCATACAAAATACTGCGATTCCCCGAATCCGGATAACCCGCGCTATTCCTGTGCGCAGCTCGGTTATCGGATGCGCGGCGTCAAAGAAACAGCGGCGGACAGTCCACTGACGCAGGCGCTTTCTCGCTGCTATCAGCGCATTGACAAGGACAAAGCCCGCGGCATTATCACGGCAGAGGAACAGATGCGCCTTCGTGCAAAGGCAGAAGAACTTTACCACGAAGCGCGAACGCAGCCCGGTATGCCCTACGAAGTCTTCAACGAATCTCTGGCAACCAGGAAGCTCTATCCGCTCTGCGGTGTGCAGCGCAAAAGTAAGCCCGTAGGACGCCCAAGAAAGCAAAACTGACGGTGCTGCGTGAGGAGGTGACAGCGCATGACGAACGAAGAACTGTACCGGCAATATCTCAGCGGCGACACGGAAGCCTTTGAGCGGCTCTACCTGCAAATGCAGGGGTTCATCGCATCTGTTGCAAAGGACGCGGCGCAGAACTTTGGCTGCACTGACAAAGAAATACTGGATGAACTGTGCGCCGAAGGCGCTTTGGAGCTTTGTGAGTGCCTTTCTACTGGGGAGTATGACGAGGCTCGTGGGAAACTGACTACATATCTGCATCCGTTTCTGCGCGGGAAAATGTACCGCTATTTGGAGGCAAATCTCGGTGCAGCGGCGTTGCCAAAAGACGAAATGCAGCGCGTAAAGCAGGCACAGCGGCTGCACAAGGAGGAGATGCGTCCTCTGGATGAAGTTGCACAATTGCTCGGCGTTTCCGCAGAAAAAGCCGCGCAGTTGATCGGCTGCAAAACAAAACCGTTTTCTGTCTCTGCGCTTGCAAATGACGATTCGGATGATGATCCGCTTGCGCGGCTGCTGCTCGACCAGCACGCTCTCACGCCGGAACAGGCTGTTTACCGGCAGGTCTGCACGGAGGAACTGGAGCAGCTTTTCCGTACGCTCAGCGCGAAAGACCGCGCGATCCTCGGTCATACCTATGGCGTGTTCGGCTACTCTTGCATCTCCTTGAATTTGTTTTGGAAACCGGATTCGATTTCCTTCACCCGTAGTTTTGCCGGATGCACAAGCGTTATGAGTGCCAATTTGCGGCGCCGTTTCCATCGTTTGTTCCGTTTTTTTAATTTTTATCAGGTCTGCGGCTCCATCACATGCTGCAGCTGCCACACCTGCAGCAGCTGCAGCGGCAGAGTCCCGCCCTGCGGGATCAGGCTGACGGGGCGCAGCGGTGCTGTGTCAAAAACATTTACAGACAGACATTTTCCATCTGCAAAAATTTCTGCAGAGCATCGATCCAAAAACACCTGTAGCCGCACCGGCGTGCCCGGCACCAACTGCAGTGTGCCGCAGTCCTGCATTGTCTGTTCACCGGTATCTTTGACATACGCATGCAGCGTCCTGGACACCAGCGTGAGCTCCAGGGCAAAGCAGTTGCCGACCTGCAGCAGCAGCCCGCCGGTCTGCTGCTGCGCCGGAATTTCAAGCAGAATCTCCCACGCCGTCTCTGCCGCATCCGGCAGCGTCCATGGTGCGGTCAGTTCCTTCCGGCCCCACGGAATTGCCTTTTTGCGCAGCGTTTCCAATTGCGGATGCGGCTGGAACCGCGGCAGTTTGTCCGCGCCCTCTGTCACAACGCGCGGCAATGTGAACCAGCCACGCCAGAAGCCCTGCTCCGCCACTCCCCAGCGCCGGAACTGCGGCATCCAGTCCCATCCATTGGCCCAGGCAACCTGCACGCACTGTCCCCGATCATCGACAAACGACTGCGCCGCGTAATAATCCGGCCCCGCGTCCGGGCAGACTGGCTCCACATTCAGAAGCTTCCCCTCTTCGCGTGAAAATGTCCCGACCAGGCACACATTGCGGTACGCCGGGCAATGCATCGGGGAAACGCAGAGCATATGCTTCCTGCCAAGCGGAATCAGATCCGGACACTCCCACATCGTGCCGAAGCGTCCCTCGCTGCGGGCCAGCACGCCCTGATACTGCCACTGGAAAAGATCCTGTGAGGAAAACAGCAGCGCTGCCCCCTCCCCTTCCAGGCTTGCGCCGCAGACGAAATAGAATATCCCATCTGCCTCGCGCCAGAGCTTTGGATCGCGGAAATTTGCCGGATCAACGCCCACCGGCGCGCAGACGACCGGATTATTTTCATATTTTTGAAACGTGACGCCATCGTCACTCCAAGCCAGACACTGCGCCTGCACGCAGTGTCCATCCTTCTCACACACGCCCGTGTACAGAAGATACAGCCTCTGCCCTACAACAAGCGCGCAGCCGGAAAAACAGCCGCCCTGTTCATACATGTCATACGGCTCACTTGGTACAAGCGCCGGCGGCAGCTGCGTCCAATGCAGCAGATCCCGGCTCACCGCGTGGCCCCAGCAGGGCTCGCCCCAGGTGAGGCCAAACGGGTTATACTGATAGAAAAAGTGATACGCGTCCTTGTACCAGACCAGGCCGTTCGGATCGTTGATCCAGCCCGGGCCGCCCATAAAATGATACTGTTGGCGCATATACATCGGATGCGGGCGCTGCTGCTCCTGCAGCAGCTGCGCAAGATACGTTCCGTCGTTTCGCATATGGCTCCTCCTTACACAGCTCTCTGGGCGCGGCCTGCAATCTCCAGCTGCATTTCCCGGCTCAGATCGACAAAACGCGCACTGTAGCCGCAGACGCGGATGACAAGCTGCTGATGGCGCTCCGGATGCTCCAGCGCGTCGGCAATTGCGGCGCTGTCCAGCACGTCAAAATCCACCGCGCTGCCGCCACAGGCCAAAAAGCACCGGATCAGACCTGCACAGATCTGCACGTTGTCGTCCGCTAGTGAAACAGGCATACAGAAATATGCCACCGCAGACTGCGGGAACTGCGCATAATCCACTCCGTCCATCGTGTGCAGAATGGCACTGAGCTCTGCGGGTGTCCGCTCTGACGGGTTGAGCCCGCGGGAAAGCGACTGTCCACGCAGACGCCCATCCGGCAGCGCGCCGCAGTGTGCTTTCATCCACTCATACCCATAAAACGACCAGATCGACGCCTCATACCGGCCGCCGCGGCCATTGGGCATCCAGCTGATGCTCTCGGCGATATCCTGCGTGACGCGGCGCACAAACGCGTTCATCTGCGCCGTATCCGCCCCCACCTTGGGAATCTTGTTCTGCAGATAGAGCCGGTCGAGCTCGCAGCCCTCGTAGTTTTTGCGCAGCATGGCGGTCAGCTCTGCAAGCGTGTAGCGTTTTTGCTCATAAACCGCTTCTTTGATCGCGTAGAGCGAATCAATAAAATCTGCAAGACCGACAAGCGCAAAGCCGCTGTTGTTATAGATTGCCCCGCCCTGCGAAACATCCTGCGCCTTTTCAATGCAGCCGGTGATTGTCGAGGAAAAGAACGGGCACGGATTATAAGCTGCCCAGCGCTTTTCAAAGCCGTTATAATGCCAGGCCACAGCGTTGACGATCATAGAGAGGTTCCGCATCACACGGTGATAGAACGTCTCAAAATCCGGCGCAGCCAACACATCGTAGGGAACAATATGCTCCCGATCAAAAAACACCGTTCCATCCGGCTCCAGCATCATCTCAAGATACCGGCAGGGACTGAGATAGCACGTTGCGCGTGAATTGACCTCCATATCCGCAAGCAGAACCTCCTGGCAGCCGCCATTGAGATACAATCTGGCGTCAGCCTCCTGTTTGCCCATGCGCATCTGCGCGGCAATGATCGTGCGGTCATTGAACACTGAAAGCACATTCCGGCCACTGGCCGCAAGCTGCGCCACAAGCTGATAGTATTCCTCCGGCGCGTCCGGCGCGAAGCGTGCCTGTACTTTGGGGTTAATCAGTCCGCAGTCCAGATAGCACTGCAGCACCCATCTTGTGATATCGTTGAAAACCGGCGTTCCGTTCTCATCGCAGCCGCCGATGCTCATAGCCGTGTTTGTTCCATAGAGCGCCTGCGACAGATCCCACTTGGCATCTGTCATGGCACAGAACCAATAGACGAGCTCCTGCGCCTGCGCCGCGGTCAATCTGCCAAGCTGCACATCGCGCGCGTAATACGGCGCAAGCACCCGGTCGACATGCCCCAGAATTGCAAAGCCCATCGACTCCAGCCCGTTGCCAAGCTCTTTTAAAAGCAGCATTGTATTCAGTGCTTCAAAAAACGTCTCTGCCGGCTCGGCCGGGCAGCGCCGTGCGCTGATTGCAATCCTTGCAAGACGAGCCTGGACAACCAGGTCACGCTCCGTGCCGCACAGGCGCTCCGCTTCATCGGCAAAGCGTGCGCACAGGCGCATCACGGCGTCCTCCGCACGGATCACGCAGCGCAGAAATGTCTGCTTTTCCACGTCCGTCTCCGTCTGCAGGCGTGCCTGCGCCTGCCGCTGCAGTCCGCGCAGACCATAGCGCAACACGTTGCCGACGCCCATCGCGTGGTGCGCGCAGTCCACGTACATCGTCGAGTTCAGCGCATCCTCCTGCACATACGGCGCGATCCAGTTCTGAAACTCCTGCTCCAGCCCGGAGGTGTCGCGGCGCATCAGCCAGCTGCCAAGCCCCGGGATCGGCGGAAAGCACGATCCCGCCAGATTGCGCGGCGCACCGGTGTCTACCTCAAAATAGAACGGGCAGTGCCGGAACAGCTTCACCCGGCATTTTTCGGCTGCCAGCTCATAAATCCACGTTTTTTTCTCCATGGCGCCCGCCTGCGGCTGCAGGCGGCTTTTTTCGTCCAGCTCCTGCTCCAGCGCGCTGACGTCCGTAGGGTAAGCGGCGTAATAGTCGTCCAACTCCTGACGGAATGCGTCATATTCTTTTCCAAATTGCGTTTGTTTCCAGTCGTTCATAGTGCTCCCTCAGAATGTCAGCGCGATCTTGATACCTTCTCTGCCGCGGACGAGCCGTAAGCCCTCCGCGAAGTCCTCCACGGGGATCTTGTGCGTCACGAACTCGCGAAGCGGCAGCCTGCCGCTCGTCACATAGCCGCAGACCTCGTCGTGCACGGCGCTCTCCTGCGCAGCAATGGGCCACTGCACCGTTTGCAGGATGCAGTTGTGCGGCAGCAGCGACCAGTCGATCGCCGCGTCCGCCCGCAGACCGAGACCGTACAGGCCGATCGTGCCCTCCTGCCGGATCAGGCGCATCCCATCCATCAGAAGATTCGGGTTGCCGACCGCATCGATATACAGATCCACGCCCTCCGGCATATAGCCGCGCACAGTGTCCGCCAGCGGCTGCTCCCGCGTGTCAAAGGCAAGATCCGCACCCAGCCGCTTTGCCGCCGCGATGCGCGCCGGATGGTGGCCTGCAAGCACGACCTTCCCGGCACCCATGCATTTAGCCAGCGCCGCCATAGCAATGCCGACCGGCCCGCAGCCTGCCACCACAACGTTCTGTCCCGGCTGCAGCCGCAGCCGGTGCAGGGCGCTGGCAACCTCCTTGAGCGTGATGAGCATGGTTGCCTCCACGGGATCTATCCCCGCCGGCACCAGCTGCCGCGTACTCGTCTCAATATCCGCGCCTGCGTGATCGGCCAGACGCGCAGCATAATCATCCGCCACGCCGTACTCAGCAAAACCACCCCAGAAGCTGTGATAGCCAGGCAGACCAGGCAGCGCCGAGCGGAGGATATAGTCCCCCTCTTGGAAGCTGCGCACCTTTTCCCCCACAGCCACAACCTGACCGACAGCCTCATGCCCCAGCACGAACGGATACTGGATAAACGGCATCTGCCCGTTTATGAGCTGCATATCCGTCCCATTGCAGATCCCACATCCCACATTGCGGCACAGGACCTGATATGCGTCTATCTCCGGCAGCGGCAGATCCTCCCGCAGGCAGATCTTCCCCGCCGCTTCTACTACAAGACCCTTCATTCTATTTCTTATCCCCCTTTTTCTGTGCTCTGCCGGACGTCACCGGCAGACCAAGCATCCGGAGCGTCTGCTCCGCAGTTTCACAGGCAGCCGCATCCGGCACCGGAAACTGCCGCTGTACGCGGTTCAGCTCGGCGCTTTTTTCAGCTCCAAGTGTATGATATGGCAAAATTTCTACCCGCCGCACGCGCGGCAGCTGTGTTAAAAACCTTCCGATGTCCTCAATCTGCTCCGTGTTGACGCCCGGCACAAACGGGATCCGGATCCAGATATCCGCGCGTGCAGCGAGCCGCCGGAGGTTCTCCAGAATCCGCTCGTTCCCCACGCCTGTCCACTGCCGGTGCGTCTGCGGTGAATATGCCTTCACGTCATAAAGAAACAGATCCGTCACCGGCAGCACCTGCTCGAAGGCTTCCCACGGGACATTTCCTGCCGTGTCGACGCATGTATGCAGGCCGCGCGCATGCATCCCGCCCAGAAGCTCCGCCACGGCGTCTGCCTGCAGCAGCGGCTCCCCGCCGGAGCATGTCACGCCGCCGGCTGTCGTGCGGAAGATCTTCTCGTCACGCAGCACCAGCTCTGTCAGCTCCTGGCAGGAGATCCTGCGCCCCGCCACATCAATGGCACCGGTGAGACAGGCCTGTGCGCAGCGGCCGCAGCCCACGCAGCGTGCCGTATCCCGCACCGGACCCTCCGGCCCCATCGTCCGCGCACCGGACGCGCAGCTGTGCACGCAGGTTCCGCACCGGACGCAGCGCTGCGCGCGAAAGATCAGCTCCGGCTGCGGATTTTGTGTCTCCGGGTTGTGGCACCAGGCACAGCGGAGATTGCAGCCCTTCAAAAACACGGTGGTCCGCATGCCGGGTCCATCATGGAACGACATGCGCTGGATATTCGTAATGAGCAGCTCCTGCATGGCGCCGCCTCCGTTTCTTCCCCCCGCCGCAGCAGGGTTTCATATTGAAGTTGCAAAAAAAGTATGTTATAATACTATAACAATCGATAATTCATCGGAGAATTGAGGATGGAATATGGTAAAATTAGATGATGTTGCAAAGCTCGCCGGCGTTTCCAAGGGAACCGCCTCGCGCGTGCTCAACAATCGCGGCTACATCTCCCAGCAGACGCGCGAGCGCATCGAGGCCGCTGTCAAGGAGCTCAACTACTACCCCAACGAGAATGCGCGCAACCTGCTCAAGCGCCGCTCCGGCATGATCGGCGTCGTCGTGCCGACCATCACCTATCCCTATTACTCCGAAATGATTTCCTTCCTTGAGAAATTCCTCAAGGCAAGCGGATACAAGATTCTGCTGTGCAACACATCGTTCAGTTCCGGTGCATCGCAGGACTATATCAAGCTCCTCAACAACAATCGTGTCGACGGAGCCATTATTTTCAACTATAAGCTTACCGAACAGGACTACGCCAGCCTCTCCTTCCCGATCGTCTCTATTGACCGCCATATCCGCGACGAGGCGTCGTATGTCGCCTCCGACCATGTGCAGGGCGGCACACTGGCCGCCGATTGTCTGCTGCGCTGCGGCTGCCGGCACGTGATCCAGATCGGCGGCTCATTCGAGGACGACGCACCCTGGAATATCCGCCATCAGGTTTTCCGCGATATCATGGCAAAGCACCAGGTGGACTGCTTTTCCTATGAGCAGGTCCGTGACTCGCACACCTTCCACGATTACCGGCAGATCGTCCTCGGCCTTCTGCGCGAGCATCCGGAAACGGACGGCATTTTCTGCAACGATCTTTGTGCGGCAGCTGTGCTGAACGCCGCCATGTCCCTGCAGCTGCGCGTACCGGACCAGCTGAAAATCATCGGCTATGACGGGACATTTCTCTCAGAAATCGTGACGCCGTCCATCACAACCGTCTGGCAGAACACAGAAAAAATCGCCAGTTCAGCAGCAGATATCATCGTCAAAATGGTCGACGATCCCAGCTTTTCTTCGTACCACCTGACGCTTGGTGTCAGGCTCATTGAGCGCGACAGCACACGCTGCGGCTGAAGGATGCATAGACAGGTTTCAGATACACCCTGAACAAAAAGGGGATGTTGCCAAGGCAGCATCCCCTTTGCGTATGTGTTGGGGTTTACCCCTTGACGGCGCCGACGGTCATACCGTCGACCACATGGCGCTGGAAGATCCCGTAGAATACGAGCTCCGGCAGCAGCACCATGACGCTGTAGGCGGCCAGGCCGCCGTAATCGATATTGTACTGCCCCTGGAATGCCGCAATGCCGCGCGAAATGGTGTAATAGGCCGGCTTTTCAATCATAATGGAGGCAAACGGATATTCGTTCCAGATATACAGCAGGTTGAATATGATCACCGTTGCCAGAACCGGCTTTGCAACCGGCACAAGAATCTTCGTCATCAACTGCCACAGGCTCACGCCGTCCATCAGCGCCGCCTCGTCAAGCTCCTTGGGTACGGTACGGAGATAGGCAGTAAACAGCAGCGTATTGAAGGAAATGGATGTTGCGATATACGGCAGGATCAGCGACAGCTGCTGGCTAAAACCAAGGAATTTATTGATCTTATAGATCGGAAACAGCAGGATAAACGGGCTGACCGCAAGTCCCAGCTGCAAAAATCCCTGCAGGCCGCTGCGCACACCGTCACTGCGGTAATACAACCGGGTCAGGCCCACGGCGCTGGAAAACGTAATGACGATCTCCACAGCAAGCGAGCAGACAGCGATAAAAGCCGTATTTTTGTACAGCGTGAACAGATCCAGCGTCTGCAGCGCGGATACATAGTTTCCAAAGTCCAGCGCATTCGGCAGCGAGAGCGGATTGTTCATGATCTCGCTGTTCGGCTTCATAGAGATAAAGACCAGCCAGATGATCGGGATCACAATTGCGATTGTCAGAAGCACCATCAGGACGTAGCACACGCCCAGCTTTTTTCTTACTCTCATGGCAGGCCCTCTCAATCTTTCCCGCGCAGCAGCAGCGTATAGATTCCCATGAGGATCAGCGAAATCAGGAACGTCGCTGTAGCCAGCGCCATGCCGTAGCCGTATTCTCCCCGGGCAAACGTTGTGTTGTACGCGTAGGTTACGAGTGTTTCTGAGTAATGCGTCGGGCCGCCGCCGGTCAACTGCTGCACCGTCTCAAAAATCTTCATCGAGCCGGTGATAATCAGGATGCCGACCGACACAAACGTGTCGCGCAGCGCCGGAATCGTCACATGCAGCAGCCGCTGCCAGAAATTTGTCCCGTCGACAGCTGCCGCCTCCATCATCTCGTTCGGAATCGTCTTGAGCCCGGCAAGATAGATAGCCGCAATATAGCCGGCCTGCTGCCAGAAATAGACGAACGCAATACTGTAGGGCGAGAGCGTTTTGCCGCCGATCCACTCGAGCGCCAGCTTGTCAAGGCCGATGGCCCGCAGGACATTGTTGACAAGGCCCGTCACCGGGTCGAGCAGGTATCCCCAGATAACGCCCGCAATGATGCTTGCGATGATGGCCGGCGCAAAGATCAGCGCCTTGCACACGTTCACGCCGCGCATCGGCTGGTTCAGGAGCATCGCCACAAAGAACGCGCCGATGCCAAGCAGAAGGATGGAGATACCGAGGATAATCGCTGTGTTTTTCAGCGCGATCCAGAAATACGGATCATCCAGCAGACGGATGTAGTTTTTCAGTCCGTACAACCGCGGCTTGCTGATCCCGGAGTATTTGGTAAAGCTGTAGTAAAGCGAAACAAGGATCGGCAGGATGATGTAGACCACATACACCAAGCAGGTCGGCAAAAGCAGTAGCAGCTTATTCTTTTTTGTACTGAGTAATTGCATATTCTCTCCTTCCGGCGTATCCGCCTGGCGGCCGGTCTGCGATCATCCCGCCATTGGATCCTGCCTTGTTTTACTGTGCGGCCTCGGCAAAGGCAGTGTCGATGGACGCAACCGCCTGCTCTGTGGTGATGTTGCCGAGCATGAGGCTGTTCATCGCGTCATAGAAGGTTTCGCTGACGGATGCAGTCAGGGATGCGACCGGGTTGCTGGCTGTAGTGCTTGCATAGCCGGTAGCCAGTGCCTCAGAGATTGCGGCAAAGGCCGGGTTGGTGTTTTCCATCTGCAGATCCGCATAGGTGGCAATGGGAATGTTGGAGTTGTCAAACAGGATGGACGAGCCTTCCTGGCCAAAGTAGAACGCGAGGAAACGATAAACAGCAGCCTGCTTGGCCTCGTCCTTTGCAACGTCCGCGCTCACAACGAACGGGCAGTTTGCGAACTGGTTGCTGGTTTTCTGCGAATAATCGGAATCCGTATAGGTCGGGCCCCACCAGAAGCCGACGTTCTCGCCGAGTGCTTCGCCGATTTCACCGGCATCCCACTGGCCGGAGGTGAAGATAGCCGCCTGGCCGGTCGTGAACAGGTTCTTGGCCTCGAAGTAGTCGATGGTTGCCATGTTCTGCGGATATGCACCGGCGGCGCCAAGCTCTGCAAGCTTGTCAAACAGCTTGGAGAATACCGCGCTGCTCTGCGAGCCATCGGCGATTGCCGCAATGTTCTCCGCATAGCCATAGCGGTTCAGGCTGCCAAGATAACCCCAGACACTGTAGTTGGTCATAGCGCCCTGTGCGAAGGTCGTTACGCCGTTGTCGTGCAGCGTCTTGACCATGTCCAGAAGCTCCTCGTATGTCGTCTCGTTTGTCAGCTCGGGCAGACCGTTGTCTGCAAAGATAGCCTTATTGTAATAGAAGCCGGTCACAAGCGAGGTGTAAGCTAGACCGTAGATCTCGCCGTTTTCGCCAGCATAGCAGTTCTTGATGGCATCGGGGATTGCGCTGTCAATGTCGGGGTTCTGGCTGAGGAAATCGTTGAGCGGCAGCAGATAGCCGTTCTCGCCATACTCCAGCACGTCGCCCTCCTGGCACCAGAAGATATCCGGCAGTTCCCCGGACTGCGCCCAGAGCTTGAGCTGCTTGTTGTGCTCCTCGGTCAGGTGCTCAACGAGCTCAATCTTCACATCGGGGTTCTCCTGCTGGAAAGCCTGAATCGCCTGATAGACGGCAGGCTCCTGCTCCTGCGTGTTGGACACGTGCATGGCAAGCGTGATGGTGGTCACATCACCATTGGTGTCCGTGGGCTGCTCCGCTTCAGTGTCTGCCGGCTGCTCTGCCGCTGTGTCTGTGGTGGTGGCTGCGTCGGCGGCCGTGTCCGTCGTGGTTGTCTCTGTCTTGGCTGTGCAGGCTGCCAGTGCCAGCAGCATGGTCAGCGCAAGGATGACTGCAATAATCTTTTTCATGGGTTCCTCCTTGATCTTCATGTGATTGGTTGTGTGTTTTCTGATATGACAATCGATTGTCATATCCGTTGTTATATAGTGTAGTAATTGCGCTCTGTTTTGTCAAGAATGCAAGCACCAAAAAAATTTTTTTGTTGGTTTCGATAATTTGCAGTCATTCACATTGTGTATTTTGCCGATTAAATTTGATTTTTTCCTGTTTATCTGTAGGTCAATCGGTTTTCTATATGGATATAAATAGACCGCTTCGGATCTGTCGAAGCTGCACGGCCTATAACCATCATATCGGTCCTGGGATTGCCGCTCCGTCAGGCCGCCTGCACAGCGGAGAATCTGCGGTACTGCTCCTGATTTCTGCGGAAAAAGCCGCGGATGGCCAGCAGCACAAACGCTGCAGCAGCGAGATAATAGACAGGCAGTGCAACGCTCCACGCGCGTTCCGGAATCAGCTGCCTGATGGCTGCCGCATCCAGCAGAATGTAAATCAGAAGCTGCTCACTGCCCACAACGAATGGGCGGAGAATGGCGGCGCGGATGGCCATCCGAGCAACACCCAGCGCCAGTTTCGGCGCATCCTTTGCACTGCATACCTCACCTCCAATCGTCACAAAACCGCAGAAATAGATTGAGCCATGGCAGAACATCGAAATATAGATACCCCTGATACCCGTCCGCGTGCAGCCAGCCCGAGAAGCCTTTCAGGAAAGCCTCCGCATGCTCCGCTTTTCGGGTGGGCTTGTACTCATACAGCACAATGGCCTGTTTCGCGCAGCCGCTGGTGCGGTACAGCCACATGTAGGACTTGCTGGCGGAGGAACGTCCCGGCTCTTTCAGCACCTGCAAGGTCGTCTCATCCGCGTGCAGCACCGGCTCCCTGCAAAGCCGTTTATGCAGCGCATCGTAGACCGGCCGCAGCCATTTCTCCGAAGCCTTCAGCAGCCAGTTGGCCATGGTCTGCCGGGACAGCTTCAAGCCCTGCCGATTGAATTCCTGTTCCAGCCGGTACATAAGTAAAGCTCAGCTGCTCCATGACCATCTGCTCCGCCTGCTCCGAAGAACGGCCGAACAGCTTCTTTTTGGACAGCTTCAGCTGCTCCCGCAGCCACTCATTCTGCAGCGTGAGGCTGGTGATGACCTGCGCCTGCTCCTGCTCACGGGCAGCAAGCTTTGCTTCCAGTCTTGCATGCGCCTCTTCCAACTTGGTGCTCTTTGCTTCCAACTGCGCATTTTCCTGCTGGAGCTGCTCATATTCCGCACGGGAAATGGTGACCATTTCCGCCGGGTTACTTGTCTGCATTTCTCTGTTTTCCATGCAAACATTATACCACAGAATGCGGCAAAAAGCCTGCGTTTTCAATGGTTTCCACCCATTTTCCCTGCTCAGACAGTGGTCAATCCCGTCACTGGGCGGTGGGCTTTCGGCTGCTCGATCTGCAGCCCCTCCATGAGCCAGCGGTACTGCTGCGGCGTTAGCACCTTTACCTCGGATTCCGAGCGCGGCCACTGGTATGCGCCCTGTTCCAGTCGCTTGTACAGCAGAATGAAGCCGTCCTTTTCCCAGTACAAGCCCTTGATACGGTCTCGCCGCCGCCCGCAGAACAGGAACAGGGTATTGGCAAACGGGTCTAACGCAAACTGCTGCTGGACGAGGCGTGCCAGACCGTCTATGCCTTTGCGCAGATCTGTGTAGCCGCAGGCAATGTAGATTTTATCTGCGCCGGTGAAGTCATTTAACATAGGCGCAGAAGTTCTACCAGCATTTTCAGCTGTTCCGTATCGCACCCGGGATAAATATCCAGACTGGCGTTTCCAATATGCAACGTTGCGGAACGTTCCGCAGCGTTGCGTGATCCCTGTTTCGGTGTCGGAAGCTCTGCAAGCCTGACGTCCGACACACTCGAGCACAGCTCTGTTTCAGCCAAAGCCAGCAATTCCCATTCCCAACGGTAATAGGTTGCTGCATTGATTTCTTCTTGTCTGCGCCACGCCCGCACTGACAGACCGCTGCTGCGGCAGTCCTGTATTCGTGCTGCCCACTCCTGCAGTTTTACACGGTGTTTCAACTTTGCGCTTGTCATCTTGATGTCCTCCAGTAAACGACAGTAACGGAATGTTGCAAAACATTCCTCTACTATTGTCTCATCCCTGTCTATGCGCGGGGAGATTTGACGGTTACAAAACTCCGACCGTCGACATTGCTCCTGTCAAGCTCTATCCTTATGTAAAAAAGCAAGACGCAAACTCATGCATTTGAGTTTGCGTCTTGCTTTTGCCCGTACCGACTGTACCCCCATGACACATTGTGTACCTATGGGGCGAAACAGTTTGAAACACGGGCATTTTTTCGCGTTTATTCCGCCATCCGGCTCAGGATCGCGGCGATCTGCGCGCGGGTCAGGTCGGACTGCGGGCGGAAGCGGCCCTGCGGGTCGCCCTGGACAAGACCGCGCGCCGTACACAGCGCCACACCGTTCACCGCCCAGGCGGAGATGGCGTCCGCGTCCGCATAGCCGTCGGCGCTGCCCGCCGCCGTGATGCCGGAGAGGGCATAGAAGCGGGCGAGCATGGTGGCCATCTGCTCGCGCGTGAGCGTCCGGCCGGGGCGGAAGGTCCCGTCGTCAAAGCCGGTGACGATCCCGCTGTCGCTGGCCCAGGCGATGTAGGGCGCGAGGCCCGAGGCAGGGTTCACGTCGGAGAACTGCGCGGCGCCGTCCGTCGGGTAGAACACATGGATCCCGGCGAAGCGGGCCAGATCCGCGGCGAATTCCGCCCGGGTCACATAGGCGTTCGGCTTCCATTCGCCGGTGTCCGTCAGCGTCATCCAGCCGTAGTCGAGGCAGCGCTTCATGGCTTTGTAGCCCCAGTGGCTCTGCAGCTGGCTCTCGTCAAAGGCCTGCGGGCCGACGGCGTCGGCCGGGAGGTTGACGCCGTTGTTTTTGGCCGAGTAATAGACCGTCGCGGCCTCGGGCGTGATGCCGCGGCGCAGCAGAAGCTCCTGCACAGTGACGAATTCATAGCCCTCGGCCAGCAGATCGTCGATGGCGGCCAGCGCGCCGTCGACGCTCGTGCGGTAGATATCGTGGACGAGGATGATCGCGCCGTCAAAGACGCCAGCCTCAATGTTCTGCCGGACGGTCTCGCTGTCGCGGTATTTCCAGTCCTCCGGGTCGACCGACCAGTAGATGAGCGGGGCGCGGACGACGGAGCGGACGGTCTTGTTCGCGTTGCCGTAGGGGGCGCGGATGTAGGCGTTCTCGTCGCCGCCCGCGGCGGTGATGAGGGTCTGGACGGCGTCGATCTCCGCCTGCACGGTCTTCGCAGAGCAGGTGTTGAGATTTTTGTGGTTGTATGTATGGTTTGCCAGCTGATGGCCCTCGCGGACGATGCGCCGGAGCGTCTCCGGCCAGCCGGAGGCGTTGACGCCGTTGACGAAGAACGTCGCGTGTACGCCGCGCTCGGCCAGACCGTCGAGCAGGTCGGCGGTATATTTGCCCGGGCCGTCGTCAAACGTGATGGCCAGCAGCTTCGCGCCGCAGTCCTGCGGCTGCGCGGCTCCGGCCGGCAGGACCAGCGCGGCGAGCAGCAGCAGAACCAGCAGCAAAGATATGAGCTTATGGATCGATCGCATATGGGGTCTCCTTTCTGCCGACATCATAGCAGAATTCGAGAAAAAAGCAAGTATCCCGCGGATTTTTAAGAAATCCGCGGGATATCTTAAGAAATTAAGGCAGCACCGCACAATTCGGCAAGCAGATTCGGCGAAGCGCGCAGACGCAATTGCGCGGGGTTGCCGCATTACTTTGCCGTGATGACCAGCTCGCCGTTCTGCACGTCGCAGACCAGTGTCTGGCCGGGAAGCACGTCGCCGCGCAGGATGCGCTGGGCGAGCAGCGTTTCGACCGTGTGCTGCAGATACCGGCGCAGGGGTCTTGCGCCGAACTGCGGGTCGTAGGCCGCGTCGATGACGAAGGTCTTGGCGGCGGGCGTCAGCTCACACGTGAGCTGCTTGTCGGCAAGGCGCTTGTTGAGCGCGGCGATCTGCAGGTCGATGATGCCGGTGATGTTCTCCTTCGAGAGCGGCTTGTAGAACACGATCTCGTCGAGCCGGTTGAGGAATTCGGGGCGGAAGCTGCGGCGCAGGAGCGTCTGCACTTCGTTCTTCGCTTCCTCCGAGATCTCGCCCGCCGGCGTGATGCCGTCCAGGATTGCCTGCGAGCCGAGGTTGGAGGTCAGGATGATGATGGTGTTCTTGAAGTCCACGGTCCGGCCCTGCGAGTCGGTGATGCGGCCGTCGTCGAGGACCTGCAGGAGGATGTTGAACACGTCCGGATGCGCCTTTTCGATCTCGTCAAAGAGGATGACGGAGTACGGGCGGCGGCGGACGGCCTCAGTCAGCTGGCCGCCCTCCTCATAGCCCACGTATCCGGGAGGCGCGCC
>CDZG01024080.1_pt1 | contig 22223 bp, 15 predicted proteins | sample 557741 | NCBI WGS metagenome assembly CDZG01 (sample SAMEA3182086, study PRJEB8094) | gut metagenome | biome: human; feature: gut; material: Stool; isolation source: human stools | place: Canada | collected 2013-01-21
TTTTTATCACAGTTCCAGACAAACCGGAAAGGGGGTTCAAACGAAATGTACGATACCGCAAGACGGGTCGCACTCGTCAAGCAGCGGGTGCGGGAAAACACCCGCCGGAGGCAGCGGCGCGAGGCAATAAGCCTCTCCGCTTTCTGCCTGATGTTATTCACGGCACTTGCCGGGGCGGCGGACGCACTTATAGTGCGGGGACAGACCGCCGCGTGGGGCGCGTTCGGCGCGATGCTGCTGCGGGAGGACGCGGGCGGCTATGTGCTGGTGGCCGTCGTCTCCTTTGCCGCGGCAGCGGCGATCACCGCGCTGTGCTTCCGGCTCAGAAGCAGGGAAAAACAGAAAAAAGGCGGGACAGGCAAGCCAGACCCGCAAGAACAGGAGGAGAAAAGCCAATGAAGAAACGAATACTTAGCATCCTGCTGCTGTGCTGCATGGTGCTGACCATGCTGCCTGCGCCTGCCTTTGCGGCGGACGGAGAATCGGCCGTGCTCTCACCGGACACGGGCGGCCTGTGCGAACACCATCCGGAGCACGACGAGGCCTGCGGCTATACGCCGCAGACAGAGGATGTCGCAGGGACGCCCTGCGGCCATGTGTGCGAAAACCGTGAATCCGGAGACGGCGGCGCTGACCCGACCGGCCCGGCAGGAACATCCGGCGCTGCGATGTCAAGGACTCTGCTCGGGGCAGTCCGTCCCGCTGCCACCCAATACACCTATACGCTGCATTACGATGCCAACGGCGGCAGCGGCGCGCCGCCAAGTGAGAGCAAGATCAGCTCGGAATTACAAGTATCGTTCCTCATATCGGACAAAATTCCAACCCGTGACGGACATACCTTCAAGGGTTGGGCGGATAGCCCGTATGGGGAGCCGATCTATCTTCGCGCGGACGGCTATTATTGGTATTGCAGTGTGGTAAATGGGCAGTCTAACTCCACAACCATCTATGCCATATGGGAGGTGCACAATCATAGCTGGGGCGAATGGACCTCCAACGGCAACGGAACTCATAAGCGCACCTGCAACACGGACAGCAGCCATATCGAAACAGGCAACTGCTCCGGCGGCAAGGCCACCGGCACGGAGAAGGCCATTTGCGATACCTGTCATACGGCTTACGGAGAGCTTTTGCCGCTCATCAAAACGGTCATCACCACCCCGCCCACGCTGCCCTCTGAGGGGTACGTCGGCGACGCGTTCCTTGATGGGGATCTCGAAGGCGGCGAAGCAAAGGTCGATGGTACGGACACCGTTGTTCGCGGCTCGTTCCGCTTCAAGCGCAAATGGGGCGGCAATGTATACCCGGGCGAAAACCGCATGGAAATCCTCTTTACCCCCGACGACGCGGAGACATACGCCACGGCGGAATGTATCGTCATCGTGACGGGGATCAAGTACACGATCACAAGCGTCAAAGAGGAAGACCTCCCCGACAAGCCGTTGGGCACGGCGTTTGAGAATCTGCGGCTTCTTCCCGACGTCGCGGTAAAGACCAACACCGGCAGAACCTTCTTTCCCATCCCCGTGACATGGGACAGCTCCTCCTATGACCCGAACGCTCGTGGCGAGCAGATCATTACCGGTGAGCTGCATGTTGAACAAAGTCGCTACACGGATAAGCTGGAGCCGACAAGCATTAAGGCCATCGCCAGAATCACGCTCATTGGCGACGAACCCATTGTGCCAACGCTGGAGGTGCCAACGCTGGAGCCGCCCACCTACTCCAGGCGGATATACAGCGGCGATTTTTGCCAGCTTGCCTTTTCCGACGAGTATCTTTCCGGCGGAACGGCCACGGCAGATGGCGAAACGGTTCCCGGCGTGTTCACTCTGAACGAGGAGCAGGAAAAATACGGCTACTGGCACAGAGGCGGCGGGCTTGTTCAGGTGGGGTTGCTGGCGCTCAAGGTCACCTTCACCCCCTATGACCGGCTGAGGTTCAGCACGGCGGAATGTACCGTCTACGTGGACGTCATTCCCCGCAAATTCAGGCAAGCCAATACATCGTATATTGACAATAAAAAGATTGGAACAGCCTTTGAAGATCTCGGTCTGCCGAACGCGTTCTATTTCTTCGCGGCGGCCGATGAACCAAACCACGAGGGAAACGGGCTGAACGGCAATGTGCCCGGCATCATCAAGTGGGACGATTCAAACTACGACCCCAATTCTTATGAGGAGCAGACCATCTACGGCGAGGTCAACCGCGCCGAATTTGAGAAGTATTACATCGTACCCGAGGGCGCCGACCTCAGAGGCGTGATCAAGGTCACGCTGCAGGCAGACCCGGTCGAGACGGAGATCACGCAGCCGCCCGTATTCCGGTGGAAAAACGGCGATTTTACGCTGCCCGACAATACCATGTTCGTCAATCGGATCTTCGAGATGGGAGCCACAGGCGGGGGAAGCGCCATTCTTGCGGACGGCGTGGCAAAGGTCAAGGGGACGGATACCGTCGTCCCCGGCACGTTCTCCTTCAAGGAGGGTACGCCCGGATGGTTTGACGAGCTGGGCGAGAACGTTGTGACGGTGGTATTCACGCCGACTGACCAGCACGGCTACAGGACGGCGGAGACAACGATCAAGGTCAACGTCATCAAAAATACCTTCAAGCGTTGCGAGGAGCCGGATCCCATTACGGAGAAGAAACTCGGCACGACCTTTGCAGGGCTTAACCTGCCGGAAATTGTGGTCGTCGAGGCCATCGACGGTCTCAGGGTTGGCATGGAGGTTTCGTGGGAGGAATCGTCCTATGACGCGCAGTCCACGGCTTGGCAGACCATCCCCGGTACGCTGGTATTCGACGCTAACGACGAGCACAGGTATCAGCAGCCGGAGCCTGCGGTAACAGCCGCGATCCGGGTGAAGCTCCTATGTTCGGAGGATGCGCCGGCGATTACTACCACGACGCTGCCCGGCGGCACGGTCGGCACACCGTACCACCATCAGCTTCAGGCAACTGGGGGAGGCTTCATTCTGTGGGAGCTTTTCAGTGGCGAGCTGCCCGATGGCTTGACGCTGAAACAAACCACCGGCGAGATCAGCGGCACGCCCACTGCGGTTGGCACTGCGACCTTCACAGTCAAGGCGGAAAACAGTGTGGGCAGCGATACGAAGGATCTGTCTATTACCATAGCCAAGCCCCAACAGTACGGCAAGGTCAGCATGGACGACTATGTTTACGGCGAGACACCCAGCACGCCAAGCCTGACAGACCGGACGGGCAACGGAAGCGTGACCTACTACTATACCACCACCAATTCCAACAGCGGCGGCACAAAGTGGGAGAACATTCAGGCAGACACGCTGAACGCCGGAACCTACTATATGTACGCGGAGCTTGGCGAGACGGAGAACTACGGCTCGTTCACCACGGCTTGTGTGAAGTTTCGGGTATTGAGGGCGATGCCGACCTGCACGAAGCCCACCGGCTTGACAGCGATTTACGGTCAGACGCTGGCGGATGTGACGCTGCCAGACGGCTGGAGCTGGATGAACAGCAGCGAATCTGTGGGCGGCGCTTCGACTGCTGCAAAGAAGTTCATGGCGAAGTTCACCCCGGCGGACACCACCAACTACAACACGGTGGAGGACATCGAGCTTGAGGTCACGGTGAACAAGGCGAATCAGGCGCCCCTGACCATTCAGGGCGCGGACGGTGTGGTCTATGGTCAGACGCTGGCATTGACCACCACTGGCGGCTCCGGCACGGGCACAGTGACCTACCGCATCGACACAGACGCGAGCACCGGCGAGGCGACCATCGATCCCGAAACCGGCGTTCTGACTCCCGTCAAGGTCGGCTCTGTCAGCGTCATCGCGACTAAGGCGGGCGACAACGACTACAACGACGTCACCAGCGCTCCCTTCGTGCTCATGATCAAACCGGCCACGCCTACCGGCGAGCCGAACTACACCAAGATCACCACCAGCGGCAAGACGCTGAAGGACGCGGCGCTGACCACCAAGGGAAGCACTCTGAATCCCAGTGACGGCAAGCTGGAATGGGTGGATGACAAGGGCAACGTCCTGCCTGATAGCACCAGGGTCGAAGCCAACACGACCTACAAGTGGCACTTCACGCCCACGGATACCAACTACACGACCCTGACCGGCGAGATTGAGCTGTATCGTAAGTCCAGTAGCGGTGGGGGCGGTTGGTACTACAGCTACTACACCATCAAGGCAACTGCCGGGGCTGGCGGCTCTATCTCCCCCTCCGGCAATGTCAGCGTCCGCGAGGGCAGAGATCAGACCTTCACCATCACTCCGGATAAGGGCTATGCTGTCGCCAACGTCAAGATCGACGGCAAGAGCATCGGCGCGGTAAAGTCCTACACCTTTGAGAATGTCAGAAGAACCCATACCATCGAGGTCATCTTTATGAAGGCCAACGGCAACCCCCAGACCGGCGTGTTTGTGGATGTTGCCACCGGCAGCTATTATGAGGACGCCGTGGATTGGGCAGTGGAGAACGGCATCACCACCGGTGTCAGCGCAAATCGCTTCGACCCGAACGGTGTCTGCACCCGCGCGCAGGCCGTGACCTTCCTGTGGCGTGCCGCCGGAAGCCCGGCGCCGAGATCGCGCACCATGCCGTTTACCGACGTTCCCGCGGGCAACTACTATTACGACGCGGTGCTGTGGGCGGTAGAAAACGGCATCACCAAGGGCACCAGCGACACCACGTTCAGCCCCAACATGACCTGCACCCGCGCCCAGATCGTCGCGTTCCTCTGGCGCTCTGAAAAAGCCCCGGCGGCGGGCAGCCGCAATCCGTTCGCGGATGTGAAGTCCAGCGCCTACTACGCCGATGCGGTGCTGTGGGCGCTCAGGGAGGACATCACCAAGGGAACCACCAGCACCACATTCAGCCCCGACGCGGATTGCACCAGAGCACAGATCGTGACCTTCCTCTGGCGCTGCAAGAAGTAAGCGGCTGACATGAACCCATAAGTGAACATCGGACAGCGCAGCGGACGGGCTTTTTGCCCTGATGCTGCGCTGTTCTCTTTTCGCCGCAGGAAACAAATTGTATTGACATTTTGAGCTGCGCCGCTATCCCAGCGTGGTAAGGAGAACGCATGATGAAAAACTATATTAACATATGTGCTTATCGGCTTAACGCAGCCGACTACAAAATCTTGTTTAAAAAGTCCGCAGTATTGGACAGCAGAAGTGCTACAATGATCTCAGAAACCGCAGGAGGTCATTGGCATGGCACACGCAGAGAGCATCACATTTGAAGAATTTCGCACCAGATTCAGCAGCGAAGACTCCTGCTGGGCAGAATTATTCCGGCTTCGCTTTCCAAACGGCTTCATTTGCCAGAAATGCGGCTGTACGGAATATTACTCAGTTCGCGGACGGAACGCGTTCCAGTGCCGCGCCTGCCGGCATCAAACGTCCGTCACCGCAGGAACCGTTATGCACCGTACGCATCTGCCGCTGACCGTCTGGTTCTGGGCGATTTATCTCTGTGCCACGGACAAGCGCGGCATTTCCGCTGTTCAGCGTCGCGGGACGGACAAGGCGAAGATCGTGGTGGCGCTGTCAAAAACGGAAAATGGCGCGGCTTTGTTCACGCGGATGCAGGTTGTTGAAGATGTCACCGGCGGCACGCTCCAGCAGGTCGTTGACGAAACTGTTGCGCCGGACTCAAAAATTGAATGCGACGGCTACAGAAGCTATAGGAACCTGTCTGGCGTGGAGCTGGACGCGAAAAAGTATGAACCTGGCGACCTGCACTGGCTGCACAAAGCCATCAGCAACCTGAAAGCGTTCCTGCTGGGAACTTACCACGGTCGCTGCACACAGCTTCAGTCCTATTTGGACGAGTTCTGCTTCCGCTTCAATCGCCGAAAAACCGGCGATCAGATCTTCGCCCGCCTGGCACGAGCCGTCGCTGTATCTTGTGCCCAGCTGCGTTAAGCCGATAGTGCCGTTTACCAACCAGCTCCAAATCATTGAAATCCGAAACGACCGTCACCTCTCTGGCGCAGAAGGAAAGATCGATCAGCTCATCCGCTGCGGATAATCCGAATCGCTCCACCGCTGCATTAAATTGCAGCAGTTCATATCGGTCGAAGCTCTCCAACTGCTTTCCGAGCCAATCCAGTTCGTCCGCGTTTGCCATTGTGCCGGTCATTCTGTTCAGGGCAGGGCAGTTTGGTGCGTGAACATTGTCAATCAGGCAGTCCTGCACTCTGGCATCGCCGATCTGGCTTTTTTCCAGCGCCAGAATTGCCTGTTCATATTGATCTTCCGGAATTGGGAACGTGATCGTGACCGGCGCAAAATGTGCGCTGCTTCTGTTTTTCAGTTTTGCTTCAAACACGTTTTTCACCTCGGTTTTCAATTTTTTGCATATCCGTGAAGGTACACTCGCCATTGCTGCGCCAGCAAATCAGAGCCAGGCGCATATACGGACACTGGCCCTCGTGCGGATACCAGCTGCACTGTATCGTTGGCGGTGGGTCCGGATGAGACCGCAGCGGCGGTGCGTGGAAACGCGGCCGCCAATATTCTTCTTGACTGTGCTTCATGAAATTCCTCCCTGAACGCAAAAAAGCCGAGACTTCCAAACGAAATCTCGGCTCTTTGCAAATATTACATTGTCTGTTCCATTGTTGGGCGCTGCTCCTGTGTCTGCTGCGGCAAAAGAAGTTCGATTTGCTCCTGCACACTTTGGAGCTGCTTTTCTTCGGCATACGAGAGCGTTGCGTCATCCTCCAGCGCAAACGCACACGCATTCCGGATCACAGCAAGCTGCTCGTCTGAAAAAAGGCGCTGGCTCTCCACCAGACCGGCGCGGACAGCGAAGTCCTGCTTTGCCGCTTCGTAGTTTTCCATGAAATAATGCCCAGCGTGGACGCCCTGCCGGTCAAAGTCCCATTCCCACGTCACGAACCGAGCGCCCTTTTTGCCGAGCTGCCCAGCCAGCACCGCGTCACCAAAATCCACAAGTACCTTGTAGGTATCTTCCAGGCCAACAGCTTTCAGCGCAGGCGCACGTTCAAAGATCCGCATATACTCCTTGACTTGTGTGGCAGTCTGCGTGACCGTCCGAAGCTGCCGTTCTACTTCCGCCCCCGTAATATCCGCTGGTCTGAAACGGACAATACCGTCTCTGTCAACCGAGCAGAGTGGTTTTTCGTGCCATCTGACGTGGACCAGACCCTCTTCCAGCAGCCTTGCGTCCAGCTCCCTGTGCAGGAGCTTCTGTTCTACCTCTCGCAGATATCTTTCTTTCTGCGGTGCATTTTCTTCGCTCATTTCTAACCTCCAATCTGTAGCGCCCTTTTTGAGCGCAAAAAAGGCTGGTCATTGGTTCGTGAAAACCAACAATCCAGCGCCCATAACTTTGTGAAAGATTTTTCTTCGTTTTTCCGGAATCTCGCCGCCGCAGCCCTCTGAAAAAGGGCGCTGACAGCAAAAATTCTTTGAATATGGAAAAGCAGAGGTTCAAAACCCCTGCCATCCGTGATTTCATCTATGGAGTTACCAAAGAATTTTGAGAATAAAAAATTGCCGAACCCCTTGAGATGACTGGCTTTTTCGCCATTTCATCTATAGTGTTCGGCAATCATGGTCCGAGTGACTGGATTCGAACCAGCGGCCTCTTGAACCCCATTCAAGCGCGATACCAAACTTCGCCACACCCGGATAGCTATTGAATTAGCTTATGTATCATAGCATATCCAGTCTGGTTTTGCAAGAGGTTTTTTATTTTTTTCGCTGGTTTGCCGTCAGGCCAGCAGCTCGGCGGCTGCGGCGGCGAGGGAATCGAGCTGGCGGGCGGCTTCTTCTACGGTAGGCTTGACCGCGCTGAGGTAGGCTTTGATCTTCGGCTCGGTGCCGGAGGGGCGGATGATGAGCTTTGCGCCGCCGGGCAGGCGGTATTCAAGCACGTTGGCCTTCGGCAGGCCGGTGCCGTCCTGCTCGTAATCCGTAAAGCCCTCGACCGGCAGGCCCGCGACGCTCTGCAGCGGGTGTGTGCGCAGGCCGGACATCAGCGACGCCATCTTCTCCATGCCGGTCTCGCCGGCGAAGGTGAAGCTCTTCTGCGCGTTGCAGAAGCAGCCGAACTCGGCGTAGAGCGCGTCGATCGCGTCGCCGAGCGTCATACCCTTTTTCGCGTACCAGGCCGCGGCCTCGCAGATGAGCAGCACGGCGTTGACCGCGTCCTTATCGCGCACGTGCGGGCCGGAGAGGTAGCCGTAGCTCTCTTCAAAGCCGAAGATATAGCGCTCAGGATGGCCGCCCGCCTCCAGCAGGGCGATCTGCTCGCCGATATACTTGAAGCCCGTCAGCACGCGGCGCAGCTCCACGCCGTATTTGTTGGCGACGGCCGTGACCATGTCGGTCGAGACGATCGTCGTGACGGCGACGGGGTTTTCCGGCATCGTGCCGTTGGCGATGCGGCTGCGGCAGATGAAATCCAGCAGGATGACGCCCATCTCGTTGCCGGAGATGAGGCGGTAGCCGCCCTTGCCGTCGGGCACGGCGGTGCCGCAGCGGTCGCAGTCCGGGTCGGTGCCGATGAGGATGTCGGGGTGCACGCGGTCGCAGTACTGCAGGCCGAGCTCCATCGCCTGGCGGATCTCGGGGTTCGGGTACGGGCAGGTCGGGAAATGGCCGTCCGGCTGCTCCTGCTCCTTGACGATGGTCATGTTCCGGATGCCGAGCTTCTGCGTGAGCTTTCTGACGCATTCGAGTCCCGCGCCGTTGAGCGGCGTATAGACGAGCTTCAGATCCGCAATGCCGTCGCCGCTGCCGACGCGCTGGGCATAGACGGCGTCTACAAACGCGTCCAGCACCTCGTCCGGGATATACCGGATGCGGCCGGCGGCGAGCGCGGCGTCAAAGTCCTCTGTTCTTGCGGCCGTGAAATAGTCCATCTGCTCCAGCAGCGCGACCACGCGCTTGGCGGCCTCGGGCGTCATCTGGCAGCCGTCGGAACCGTAGACCTTGTAGCCGTTGTAGGCCGCGGGGTTGTGGCTGGCCGTCACGCAGATGCCAAGGCCGCAGTGCAAATGCCGCACGGCAAAGCTCAGGGCCGGGACCGGCTCGAGCCGGGGATAGAGATACGCCGTGATGCCGTTGGCAGCGAAGACCGCTGCAGCCTCCCGGGCGAAAACGTCGCTCTTGATGCGGCTGTCATGGCCGATGGCGACGGTCTTCGGCAGGTCCGTCTCGTTGAGATAGTCGGCGACCGCCTGCGTCGCGCGGCGGATGACATAGATATTCATCCGGTTCGTGCCCGCGCCCAGAACGCCGCGCAGACCGGCCGTGCCGAACTCCAGATCGCGGTAAAAGGCGTCGGTGATCTTGTCCGCGTCGTTCTGCATGGCGGCAAGCTCCTGCCGCAGCTCCGGGTCCAGCGTCTTCTGCGCACACCAGTGCTGATATCGTTGTTCCGCAAGTTCCATATCTGCATTCCTCCCGCAAATTGCTTTTTTGTATTATACCATAGCCTGTACATTGTGGCAACCGGCAGAAAACGCGCAGACGGCTGCCTGCGCGTTTTGTGTTATGCGTAGCTCAGTGCTTCGCCGATCTGGTCCGGCATGCTGCCGCCCGCTTCGATCAGGGGCAGGTACCAGTCGTCGTAGTAATACGGCAGGAGCGATTCGTCCGCAGCGCGCACATCCTCCCAGTCCATGCCCCAGGGGCGCAGATAGATCGTATAGACGAAGGAGCTGCCGCTGCCCTCTGGGTCGGTATAGACGCCGGAGATGCAGATCATGTCGTGATACGGCATGGATTCGGGCGCAGCCGCGTCGATATACCACGCGTCCGCACCGGTCAGCGGGCAGTTCAGGAAGCTGCCGTCTGTCGAGACGAGCCGTCCGCTCGTCGTGAGATCGGCCTCCGCCTGCACGCTTGCCTGGGCGATGTACTCCCCTGCCTCGCAGGAATCGTCCCAGAGGGTGAGCGTTCCGCTGCCGTCCTCGCCGAGGTCGATGCGGGCACAGGCATCCCACCAGCCGCCCTCGCTGAGCGCGTAGTCGCCGGTGCCGGACTCGATGATCCACCAGCCGTACCAGTCGCCGTTCCAGAATTCGTTCTGTGAAGCGGTATGCAGCGACGGATCCACCGGCTCCGTCTGCATTTCATAGGGCGCAAAGAGCCTTCTGCCGATCAGCCCCCACAGGACAGCCAGCAGCACCAGCACGCCCGCAACGATCCCGATGATGAGCGGCGCTTTGGAGCGCTTTTTCGCCGGCTTCGGCTGCGGCGCGGGATACGGAGCCTCCGGCGGAGGCGGGAAGGCGTCCGCGCGCTGCGGCTGCGGCGCGGTGGGCTGGGTCTGCGCCGCGGGCTGCGGCTGGGGCGTCTGCTGCTCAAGCGCGGCGCCGCATTCGGTGCAGAACTTCGCGCCCTGCTCTACCTCGCTGCCGCAATAGGGACAAAAAGCCATATTCGTTCTCCTTTCCTTCGCCGCTCGCGTAAGGCTGCGGCGCAGTCCGTGATCTTCCATCTTTATTCTACGGGGATGCGCCCCGGTTTGTCAATCGCCGCCTTCGCGCAGCAGTGCCCAGCCCTCGCCGAACGAATCCGGCATCTGCGCCGTGCCCTGCGCCAGAAGCCGCGCGTACCAGCTGTCGTAGCCCGGCGGCATCATATCCTCATACCAGCAGCCGCTCACATCCCCGGTCCGCACGTCGGACCAGTCCACGCCCCACGGCCGCAAATACAGCCGGATCCGGAACCAGCTGTCCGACGCCGGGTCGCCCGCAAGGGCGCTGAGGCAGATCATCTGCGGGAAATTCCGCACGTCCGTCCGTGCCGGGTCGCAGCTCCAGCCGTCTTTCTGCAGCGTTTCGTCCCAGAACTTCCCGCTTTTCAGCGCCAGACTGCCGGACGGGCCCTCGCCCTTGGCGAAGCGGATCTTCATTTTGCCGATGCGCTCGCCCGCGGCCGTCTCGGTATCCCAGACCTCGATGCTCCCGGCGTCCTCCGTCCGCGTGATGCGGGCGCAGGCGGCCCAGGCGCTATCCTTGAACTCGTCATAGTCGCTGCCCGCGTCGACGATCGCGTACCAGCCGTACCAGTCGCCGGGCCAGCTGATCGCATCCGGCTCGGACGAGTCTTCCGCGGCCGGTCCGGCTTCTTCCGGCTGCGTGGGCTCCTGCGCCGGTGCGGCGCTCTGGCGGAAGCTCAGGCGGATGTCCGCGCCGAACAGGTCTGTCTCGATCCGCCCGTTTTCCAGCGTTCCGCGGCAGGTCTCGCGGCCGGAGGTCAGCGTGAGCGCCGTCCCGTCCAGCTGCCAGCGAAATTCCGCCTCGTCGCCGCCGAGGCAGAGCGTCCCGCGCCCGTCCTCCCGCAGCTCCAGATAGCTCTCGCCGCTGTAGACCTCGTCCATCGGCGTCCGTTCGCCGCCGTAGATGCAGACCGACTCGCCGGAGTATCGCCCGGCAGCCACAGCCGGGACAGCCGAGCCCTGCGCGCGGCACGCGCACAGCAGCACGCAGAGCGCCGCCAGCAGCATCCATCCTGCATTCCGCTTCATCCCGGCCCTCCTTCGCCGCCTTTCGGCTGCATCCCTGTTTTTTCCTCTATTTTCAGTATAACGCATCCGCCCCTGCCGCGCAAGCATAAAGTCTTTGCCGCTCAGAGTCGTCTTTTTCAAACGGCTATTGACGAACACGGCGAGGCTGTGTATAATGGGCTTACTACTTAGGAATACTAAATAGTAATACTAAGGTTGGAGGATGCGTATGGAGGACCGATATGTACAGCAATTCAAAAAAGGCTCTCTGGAGATGATCCTCCTGTCCCTGATCGGGCGCAAGGAGACCTACGGCTATGAACTGATCGCCGCGCTCAACGCCAGCGCATCCGTGCTGGGCTATGCAAAGGAAGGGACGATCTACCCCATCCTGTACCGCCTGCAGGAGGGCGGGCTGATCCGGTGCCGTCTGGCTCCGGCGGCGGCAAACGGGGGCGCAAAAAAATATTACTCCCTCACGCCCCGGGGCAAGGAAGTATTGCAGGAATTGATCGGGTTCTGGGCGAGCTACGCGGACTGCGTCAACGCCTTTCTCGCCGCTTATCAGCAAACGGAGGAAGCCAAATGAAAAAACAGTATATCCGGCAGGTCAGAAAGGACCTGCATATCCCCCGCAGCGCGAAGGCCGAGGTTGTGCGGGATCTGCAGGAGATCTTCGCCTCCGCCGCGGAGCACGGAGAAAGCGAGCAGCAGGTCGCGGAGCGGCTGGGGACGCCGCGGGAATTTGCCGACCGGACTGCGGAGCAGTTCGGCTTCGATCCCGCCGCGCGCCGGAGGCGAGGCCGGCTGCTCCAGATCGCCATTTCCCTCGCCGCGGCCGCCGCCGCGTTCGCGCTCTATGCCGCCGCAGCCGCGCAGCGCGTGCCGCCCGGCGCGATCGGACAGGCGGACGCCATGACGAACATCCGGGTCGAAGGGGCCGGGTTTGACGTGACCCTGCTCCTTCTCGCAGCCGGGATCCTCGCGGCCGCGTTTGCCATCCTCCAGCTCATCCGGGCCGCCCACAGCGGCAGGAGGGCGGCATGAAGAAGCTTGTTTTGGTTGCTGCGGCCCTTTTCCTGCTGTCTCTGGCGGCGTGCTCCGATTCGGCGGCCCCTGTACCGTCTGACGGGGATGCGCAGACGGGCATCGTCATGCTGGACGCGGGCGTGTGGCCCGAAAACGACTATACGGCGGGGCTTCCCGTGCCGCCCGGCCGCGTTGCGTGGGCGATGCTGGATCCCGGGCACGAAAGCTGCAGCATCAGCCTCACCGATCTCACCGAGAATGACTACCGCAGCTACCGTAAGCAGCTGGAGCAGGCAGGCTTTACCGTACTGGAAGAGACGTCGGAGGAAGTCCGCGGTCAGGCCTACGTTTCCATCGGCACGCTTCTGTCCGGCGAGACCGTCAGCCTGAGCATGAGCTACATCCCCGGCAGCCTCACGCTCTATCTCCGCCCGCCGGTCTGACCTCTCCTTAAAAACAGTGCCTCCGTATGACCCAGGTCATACGGAGGCGTTTTCTTTGTTCAGCCCTCCGACAGAGGCTCGAGCGTCCAGAATTCCGTGTGATGGGTGCTCTGCCCCGGCGCAAGTCTTGCAAGCACGCCGAGCGTTTCAAGCTCCATGACGTCAGGGTTCAGATACAGCTCCACGTTGCAGCCGTGGTCGGTGCACTGCGCGATCGGATGGACCTCACAGCTGACCGTCAGCCGCTGGCCGAGATTTTCCGCCGCGATCTTCCCCTTCGCCGTGTAGACGCCGAGCTTCAGGCTCGTGCCGCGCGGCAGATGGCGCGCGCAGATCTCCTCCGGCCCGAACTGCAGCCGCTCATCCGCGAGCGACGTCTGGCCCCAGAGCGACAGGACGCGGCCGGGCGTATATTCCCCCGCCGTCCCGCCGGGGAACGGGATCCGGGCCGTCCCGCCGCCGCGGAGCGTGCAGACGCCCCAGGCGGCCGCCTGTACGGTCTGCGGATTGCGGTTCGTCAGGATATGCTCCGCCGACAGCCGCCCGTCCGGCAGAAAGCGCAGGATGAGCGTCTTTTCAAAGCCGGTCCAGGGGTCGGTCCGCTGCCGCAGACAGACGCCGTCCGCGAGCAGCTCGCAGGCGACCGGCGCGTTGTCCGGGTAGTAGGACCGCGTGCTCTCCGGTGAGGACCAGAAGCGGTGCCCGCCGTAGATGCGCCAGCCCGCCTCCGTCGCCAGTCCGTCGGACAGATCGTCCGGCTGGCTGTAAAAGAGGTTTGGCTTCCCCGCGCAGCTCAGGTGCACGATGCGGATGCCGAAATCCAGCGCAGCGGCAGCCTCCGTCCGGCCGTCGGACAGCCAGATCAGATTGCCGCGCTTCGCGTCCATTCTGTGTTCGATCTGCATAGGCGCTCCTTTTTGAAAAGGGAGCGGCAGCGCCGTTCCCTTTTCGTGTGTTTTATAGATGCTGGTACGCGTCCGTGACCTGCTTGCACAGGTGCTCCAGCGCAACCTGGAAGAACTGCTCGCCCTTTTCCGGCGCAGCATCGCGCGGGTCGCGGACGACGCACTTGTCCGCGGGCGGATGACCGGTGAACACGCAGTCGTCCGCGATGCCCCAGTCGGTGTATTTGAGCTTCACATCCCGGGGCGGCAGCTGGGAAAGATCGACACAGCCGTCCGTCAGATACTGCATGAGCGAGGTCTCCACGTCGCAGGCGTGGCCGAAGTCGATCGTCTCGCCTTCGCGGGCGATCGTCGGGAAGCCGACGATGACCTTCGAGGGCGTTTCGTTCGAAAACTCAACGGCCAGCCGTTCGAGCGTCGAGGTCTGCCCCCACGCGCCGTGGCCGTTGACGATCACGATGAGCCGGTAGCCCTGCTGCACCAGCAGCCGCAGGTGCTCGCGGACGATCACGGCGAACATGTCCTCGCGGGCGTAGAAGCTCTTCATGCTGTTTTTCGGCACGTCCATGCCGAGCACATACAGCTGCTCCGGGTTTTCAAAGCCCTTGTCGCGCAGGATCGACGCCGGGCGCTCGCGCTCCGTGCCGATGAACAGCGTCGGCATCACGACGCCGCCGGTCCTCTCCGCCGCGCACCTAGCCAGCGACTGCGCCAGCAGCGCGTCCGTGCCGTAGGGCATGGCGGGGCCGTGCCACTCCAGCGGGCCGACCGGCAGGTAGACGATCGAGCAGCGCTCACGCTCCGCCAGGATCTCGCCCGGCCGCAGGAGCTCCAGTTGTACCGTTCTCATAGACGCCTCCTCTGCTCAGATCAGTGCGGATTCTTCCTTTCGGGACCAGTCGCCGACGCTGCGGTAGCCGGCGGGGAGGGCGGCGGGGGTCTGGAACGTGGACTGCAGCTGGTAGAAGCTTCCCGTCTCCGCGCTTGTCATGATGCCGTGCATCGTCTCAAAGACGTGGTAGGCCATCTCCTTGCTCGCGCGGTGATCGCGTCCGGCCAGGATGGACCAGGCCATCTCCGCCGCGCCGAGACCGCGGGAGTTCTCCTGATACCCGTGCGTGAACGGGAATTCCACCGGCTCACACAGCGGCTTCTGCAGGTACACCGGCGCGCCGAACTGGTTCGGGTCGCCCATGGTGAGGATGCCCTCCGTGCCGTAGATCTTCAGGCAGGTCTCCTCGTCCTCGATGCAGTCGGAGTTCATGTGCAGCGTGCCCAGAACGCCGTTTGCGTACTGCATCGTCGCCGAGATGACGTTCGGCACCTGCACATCGTATGCCTGGCCGAAGCCCGGCGCGCCGATGCGGGTGTTGACGCGGTCGGGGTCATTCGTCGCCGTGAACGCAGCGACAGACTTAACCGGGCCGAGGATGGCGGCCAGCGCCGTCAGATAATACCCGCCCATGTCGAAGCCGATGCCTGCGCCCTTCTTGGCCAGATGCGTCAGGAACTCGGCGTAAATGCCGTAATCGCGGGAGATGGACGCGCGGCAGCTCAGGGGCTTGCCGATCAGGCCCTTGTCCACGATGTACTTGGCCGTCTGCACGGAGGCGCCGAGGAAGGTATCGGGCGCGACGCCCAGATGCAGGCCCTTCTCGTTCGCGATCTGCACCAGCTCCTTGCCCTGCCAGAGGTCGACGGCGATCATCTTCTCACTGAACACGTGCTTGCCCGCCAGCAGCGCCTGCTTGATGATGGGATAGTGGGCTGCGGGCGTGGTCAGGCAGATGACCATCTCGATCTCCGGGTCCGCGCAGATCTCGTCAAGGCTCATGGCCTTGATCCCGAACTTCGCGGCGCTGGCGTTCATACGTTCCACCATCAGGTCGCTGCACGCGACGAGCTCCATGACCGTGAACTTCCCGTTCGTGAGGTTCGTCATGTAGATATCACTGATCGAGCCGCAGCCGACGACGGCGGTCTTGATTCGTTTCATTTGGATGCCCTCCTGCTTTTCTTACAGGCCCGCGATGACCTCGCGGATGTGCTTGGCGGTGGCGTTGATCTCCTCTTCGGTCGAGTTGATGTTGATGCCGCAGCCGGAGCCCAGGCCCTTATCCACGACGCCGATGGAGATGTTGACCGCGCGGTCCAGGATGTCGTCCGTCTGCGGGAGCATATGCTTCTCATACGTCCGGTCGGACAGGTGGAACGGATGGTTGTCGGTCCAGGTCTTCTTATCGAGGATCTGCTCCATGTTGTTGTACACGTGCCAGCCGGACTTCGCGATCGGAGCCGTGCCCATGGCGGCGCAGAACTTGTCCGCGAGCTCCTTGGTATCGAACAGGAGCGTCAGCAGCGTGGCGCATTCCTTCTCGTCGTTGATCTTCCGGAAGCCGAGACCGTCGATGCCCTGCAGCTGGTCCTTGAGCTCCTTCTTCTTCGCGCGGAGCGTATCGAGGATGCCGTCGAGCTTCCGCCCCTGGGCGACTGCGACCGCGCCGGACAGCTCGTTCATCCGCATGTTCATGCCGACCATCGAGCGGTTGCCGACCTCGACGCCCATCCGGCAGGGCTTATGGCCCTGATCGTGGAAGCCGAAGGCGCGCTCATACAGCTCGTCACTCGACGTGCCGACGAAGCCGCCGTCGCCGGTGGTGATGGTCTTGAAGACGTTGAGGGAATATGCGCCCATATCGCCGATGGTGCCCACGCGCTTCCCATGATATGCCGCGCCGACGGCCTGGCAGCAGTCTTCAATGACATACAGGTTATGCTTCTTCGCGATCTCCATGATGGGATCCATATCGCAGGGGTTGCCCAGCATATGGACCGGCATGATGGCCTTCGTCTTCGGGGTGATGAGCGCTTCGATCTTCGTGGGGTCGATGGTCAGCGACTCGTCGATCTCCGCGAGGACGGGGATGGCGTTCATCATGGCGATGGTCGCGATGGAGGCGATGAAGGTATAGCCGGGGACGATGACCTCGTCGCCCATGCCGATGCCGAGCGCCGCCAGGCAGCACATCAAAGAGCCCGTGCCCGAGCTCGTGGCGACCACATGCTTGTGACCCAGCCGCTCTGCCATTTCATTTTCGAACGTGACGACCTTCGCCTGGAAGCCGTCCACGCCCGGCGTGCCGTAGCGGAACAGATTTCCCCCATCCAGCACATCCAGTACTTCCTTGCGCTCTTCCGCGCCCAATACATAAGATCCAGGTCCGCCTGCCATTTTGTTTTTCCTCCTGTTTTCAGTTCGTAGTGATGTAGTGGTTTTTTATTTTTCAGGGAAGCACACGCTCAGTCAGGCGCGTGCGGTAGCCGTCAAGGGCGCGGACGAAGCCTTCTGCGTATTTGCAGCCAGCCTGCATGCCGCGGAACTCGGACGTGATGCGGATGGTGTCGTAGAAGCGCTCGGTATCGCCGCCGAGCTGCGCATAGTTGTCGGCCATCCACTGCTTCTGGCTCTCCATGCAGGAGAGCATCTTCATCTTCGTGTCGAAATAATCGGTGATATCGACGTAGTCCGTCGGCACGAAGCCCATGGAGTTCGCGGGCTCAAAATACCAGATGGACGGAATGACGTTGTAGGGCGGCTCCTCCGTCTTCAGGTGCGCGATGGGGATCATGACGGCGATATCGTTGATGATCTTGCTGGTCAGCATGTGATCGGGGTTGTAGTCGTGCGGGTTGTGCGTGAAGATCACGTCCGCCTTGCAGTGCCGGACGAGATTGATGAATTTCAGCCGGGTCTCCCGATCGATCTCGAAAAACATCTCATCGTCATAGTCCAGGCAGATGTATTCCGCGCCGATGATCGCGGCGGAATTGGCTGCCTCCTGCTTGCGGATGCGGCCGATCTCCTCCATCGTATGATGGGCGGAGCCGATGTTGCCGTTGGTGGCCGTGGCGATGAAGACTTTGTGGCCCTGCGCGGCGTATTTTGCCAGAGTTCCTGCGCACATGGTCTCGACGTCATCGGGATGTGCGCCAACTGCGAGAATATTCATACGATTGATTCCTTTCTGTCAGACTTTTTCGTGTCTTCTTTCCATATATTTGTCGCTCACAATGACCACCAGCAGAATGAGGCCCTTGACGAACGGCTGCAGCGGGGCTGGGATGGAGAACATGGTCATCGCGTTGTAGATGATCTTGAGCAGCACCACGCCGCCGACCGTCTTCAGCGCACCACCCCGGCCGCCGGCCATGGACGTGCCGCCCACGATGACCATCGGGATGACCTCCATCGGGCCCTGCAGCGCCAGGTTGCCGGAGGCGGAGAACTGCCGCGTCATCATGACGACGCCGCCGATGGCCGCGAACAGGCCCTGGAAGATGTATGCGCTCCAGATATAGTTGCGCGCCTTGATGCCGAGGTTATCCGCAACGGAGATGTTGCCGCCCACGAGGAACAGGTTGCGGCCGAACTGCGTATTGCGCAAAAACAGCTCCGTCAGGACCGCCAGCAGCAGGAAGAAGAAAAACACGATCGGGAAAATGTTGAACAGCTTGATATTGTTGATCGCCTGCAGCACGGGGTGCGGCACGGAGACCGGGGTCTGGTTCGTGATGGTCAGGGCGATGCCCTTGTACGCCAGCTGCATCGTCATGGAGACGATGAACGGCGACAGGCGGAACGTGGCGACAAAGAAACCCGTCACCGCGCCGCAGGCGCAGCCGACCGCGATGGCCGCGAGCAGCGCCAGCAGGAAGTTCATTTCCGCCTGCAGCATCATCATAAAGATACAGGCCGAAAGCGCGATGACCGAACCGAACGAAATATCGAGCTGACCGACCAGCAGGATGAACGTGAAGCCCAGCGCCACGATGCCGTAGCCGGAGATGGAATCCGCAATGGTGAAGATATTGTACGGGGTGAAAAAGTTTTTGTTGACCAGCGACATGATCACGAAGATCAGCACCGCCAGCAGCGGGATGCGGTAGTCCTTGCATGCTTTCTTTGCCAGCGTCATATCGTTCACCTCTTTTTCAGATTATCCAGGTTGATCGCCAGCAGCAAGATCGCGCCCTGCACGATGTACTGCACAGCCGTGCTCAGGCCGAACAGCTGCAGGATGTTGGAGATCAGACCGAACGTCACCGTACCGATGAACACCTGCACCATGCCGCCGTGGCCGCCGTAGAGGGCGTTGCCGCCGATGATGGAGCAGACCGCGCCGTTGAAGTCGCCGCCGACGCCCGCGCCGTCTGACGCGCTGGTGAAACGGGCGGCATAGATGACCGCCGCGATGCCGCAGCAGAAGCCCGCCACGGTATAGGCGATGACCTTGACGCGGTTGACGTTGATACCGGCGAGGAAGGCCGATTTCTTGTTTGCGCCCGTCAGCAGCATCTGGCGGCCGAAGGTCGTCTTTTTGATGACGATCTGCAAAATTACCATGACCGCGATCCAGATCAGCGTACAGATCGGGAAGCCCAGCAGGTTCCCCTGTCCCAGCTGCTTGAACCAGTCGATCTCGGCCGGCAGGTCGATGCGGATGATCTCGCTGCCCGCGCAGTACCACTTGGCCAGCGCCTGCGCCATCATGCCGGTCGCCAGCGTGATCATGAAGCCCTCGCCGGAGCCGCCGCGCGTGAGCTTCATCAGAAGCCCGTTAATGAGGCCCAGCACAAGCCCCGCCGCCAGCGCGACCACGATGCCGACCGCGCCGCTGCCCGTGGACTTTTCAAAGCCGATGCAAAGCACCGCGCTCAGCGCCATGACATGGCCGATGGAAAGATCGAAGCCGCCGACGAGCAGCGTCATCGTACAGGCCACGGCCAGCATGCCGTTGACCGTGATGCGGCGCAGGACGTTCAGGATGTTGTCCATGCTGAAGAAGTTGTCTGAGGTCAGCGCGCCGACGATGATCAGCGCGAACATCAGCAGTAAATTCGTATTGTTCCGGATCCAGTCGCCTACCGAGGCGCCGTCCAGCCGTTTTTCAACCGTTTGATTCATACGCTCTCCTCCCGTCAAAGCGCATAGCGCATGACTTCCACGGCATTGATCTTGTCTCCCGTCAGCTCGGCGACGATGGCGTCGTCCTTGACGACGAGCACCCGGTCGCTCATGCCGAGCACCTCCGGCAGCTCGGAGGAGATCAGGATGACGGCCTTGCCCTGGGCGGCCAGCTCATTGATGATGCCGTAGATCTCCCACTTCGCGCCGACGTCGATGCCGCGCGTCGGCTCGTCCATGATCAGGATCTCCGGGTCGGCGTTCAGCCACTTGCCGATGACGACCTTCTGCTGGTTGCCGCCGGAGAGATTGCCGACCTTCTGGTTGCGCGAGGGCGTCTTGACGTTGATCAGCTTGATGTACTGGTCCGCGATCTCGTTTTCCACCTTCGTGCTCGTGAGCAGACCCCGGCGCAGCTTCGGCAGGTTGGCCATGCTCATGTTGGCCTTGATGGTGAAGTCGAGCGTCAGACCCTCGATCTTGCGGTCTTCGGTCAAAAAGGCGATGCCGTGCTTCTTTGCCGCGGCGGGCGTCGGGATGCGCACCTTCTGGCCGTGGACATACACGTCGCAGGACGTGATGTAGTCGACGCCGAACAGGCCGCGCATGATCTCCGTCCGCCCCGCGCCGACCAGGCCCGCGATGCCGAGCACCTCGCCTTTGCGCAGCGAGAACGATACGTTCTGCTTACGGTCCTTGCGGCAGAGGTTCTCCACGCGCAGGATCTCTTCGCCGGGCACGGTGTCGCGTTTGGGGTAGGCGCTGCTGACCTCGCGGCCGACCATCATTTCCACGATCCGGTCGGGCGAGACCTCGCCGACGTTGACCGTCCCGATGATCCTGCCGTCGCGCATGACGGTGGCCGTCTCGCAGATCTCGAAAATTTCCTCCATCCGGTGGGAGATATAAATAACCGCAATGCCCCGTTTTTTCAGGTCGCGGATGATGTCAAACAAAGCGTTCAGTTCTTTTTTGGTCAGCGTGGCCGAGGGCTCGTCCATCAGGATGATCCGGCAGTCGCGGCTGAGCGCCTTGGCGATCTCCACCATCTGCTTGCCGGCCACGGTCAAGGACCCGACCTCGGTCCTGGGGTCCGCATCAAAGCCGATGCGGTCGAGCAGCTCCTTCGCCTTCCGGTTGATCTCCTTCCAGTTGACCCGCTTGAGTCCCTTCGAGAGCCGGCCGGCGAAAATGTTCTCCGCAATGGAAAGCTGATCCACCAGATTGAGCTCCTGGAAAATAATGCTGATGCCATGGGCGGCTGCAACCAGCGGATCGGTGATATCGACTTCCTTCCCGTCGATGAGGATCTGTCCTTCGTCTTTCTTGTAGTTGCCGTTGAGGATCTTCATGAGCGTCGATTTCCCCGCGCCGTTTTCCCCGACCAGAGCCCGCACCTCGCCTTCGGCGACGGAGAAGCCCACGTCGTCGAGCGCCTTGACGCCCGGGAACGACTTGCTGATATGACGCATTTCAAAAAAAGCATTGTTCACTGCATTGTCTCCTTTTTTACAGCAGCCGGGTGTTGTCCACCCGGCTGCTGCTGCATCTGAATGACGGTCGTATCCGAAAGGAAACTGCGGCTTAGTCGTGCGCTGCAGTGTCGGCGTTTTCGGCGGTGACGAGCTCCATGCCCAGCCACTGGACGCGCTCGACGGTCTCACCGTCGCTGACGGCCTTGATGGTATCCATCGCGTCACGGGCAAAGAAGCCTGCGGGATAGGTGATGGTGAAGGCGAACTTGCCTTCCTTCAGATAGGGGATGGACCACTCATAGAAGCCCTGGGAAGCGATGATGATCTGATCCTGCTTGCCGGCGGCCTCGATGGCGTTCCAGACACCCTTGGACATGCCGTCGTCCTGGACGAGGAATGCCTTCAGGTCGGGGTTGGCGGTGATGATGTCTTCCGCGGCAGCCTGGGCCTTCTGGGTATCCCAGTCGCAGTACTGCGTGGCGACGATCTCGATGTCGGGGTACTTGGCCAGCTCTTCTTCGAAGCCGGCGGTACGCTGCTGGGCGTTGTCAGCACCGGTCAGGCCGGCGATGATGGCGACCTTGCCGGACTCGCCGCCGATCTTGACGTACTCGGCAGCTTCCATGATGCCGGATTCCTTCTGGCCGAACAGGACCTTGTAGATCTTGTCGCTGATGCCGAGCTCATCGGCAAAGCCATAGTGGTCGACGACGATGATGCCGTTATCGGCAGCCTGGCCGACGACGGGCGCCAGCGCGGCGTTGTCAACAGCCTGAATGGTCATGGCGTTGAAGCCCTGGGCGATGATGGAGTTGACCTGGTCGATCTGGGTGGAGGCGTCCTGCTTGGAATCAAAGATCTCGTAGGTCCAGCCCCACTCGTCACACTTTTCCTTGATGACGGCCTC
>CDZG01027706.1_pt1 | contig 22131 bp, 19 predicted proteins | sample 557741 | NCBI WGS metagenome assembly CDZG01 (sample SAMEA3182086, study PRJEB8094) | gut metagenome | biome: human; feature: gut; material: Stool; isolation source: human stools | place: Canada | collected 2013-01-21
AAAGACGTCACCTTGCTCTCGCTCATTCCGTATGCGTCCGCAATATCCCGTATTGCGTAGAGATGATAGTATCTGCGGACAAAAATGTTACGGTTCAGCTTGGGCTTTGCGTACAGGAAGCGGTCAATGGCGGCAGCCAACTCATTTTCTTCGATGGTCTGCTCCACAGTTGTTTCCGAAGGAACGCAGGCTTCCAACTCAGACAGCGCGAGGACTACTTGTCCGTGTCCGCGTTTTTCGGCAGTATACCGCTTATAACGGTTCAGAGCGAGGTTGCGCGTGATTTTCCCTAAGTAGATCGACAAGCGGTTCGGACGCTGCGGCGGGATCGAACTCCATGCACGGAGGTATGTATCGTTGGCACATTCCTCCGCGTCCTCTTTGTTACGCAGTATGTTATATGCAATCGTGTGGCAGTAGTTCCCGTACTTTTCTGCGGTGGCGGCAATCGCGCTCTCGTTACGCGCCCAGTACAATTCTATGATCTCGTGGTCTTTCATTTTGCCCTCCCTTCTTTCCGTGTAAAGGCCTTTCACTTATATAGACAACAAAAATCGTCTTTCATTGCGCGGACGGGAAAACTTTTTACAAATTTATCATATCATGCCGGAGCGGCGATTTCTACCGGCCTTAGACCAAGAATCACAGCATGGGCATTGAAAAAGCTAATGCAGTCAATACTCATCTATCGGGCATCTGGTGTTGCAGGTTACTAAGTGAATCAGCACCCGGTTTTGTCCCAATGCTTTGCCCTTTCACTTTACAACGGACAAAAATCTGCCGTTTGTTGAGTATGCCGGTGAGAAAAACTTTTCTGTGCTGGCTGCGGGAGCTGGTTTCAGCTCAGGCGATTTTCAAAACCTTGCGCGGCGATAGAGCTTGCAAAGCTCTGTCGCTGGGCGAGGTTGCCGCAGCCGTCAGGCTGCGTATAGCAGGGTTTGGGGAAGGCGCTCCCCAACAAGATTCCGATGGGACAGAATGAGCGAAATGCGAAATCTGGCACCTCGGTAGAATCTTGCTCTCTGCTGCTCCAAACCTCCCTTCACTTTACAACGGACATTTCCTCGGCAAAAAGCAGGGTGTGTATTTGTAAACATTTTGTGAACGAGTTGCCATCGCCCGCCGTTCGTTGCTGCGACTTTTTTTCTGTTTTTATGGCATCGCAGCAGCGGGATTACGACATACCAATGGTGACATTGGCGTTACCATTAGTAAGGCTCGACCGGAGCGTTTTTCTTCCTCTACCCTTACTACAATCTCAAAAACGCTTTTTGGCCACTTCTGCAAATAAAGCGTTTGAAATAAACCGCCCTGCCCGCCGCTCACCACTACTGCGGTCTGATGTGGGCGATTTGGCAAAGTCCAGAAAAAAGGCAGCCGCTTTTTCTGCGGCTGCCTGTGTAACTTTTCTGTGAACTCTATTGACTTTGAATGTCTAATCGTGTAGACTAAACATGAGGTCTACTGTCGTAGACAAGGAGGGCTTGTATATGGAGATACCAAAGATTCATGAGGGAGAATATCGGTTCTGTCTGATTATGTGGGAGCATGAACCAATCGCTGCTGCGCAGCTTACAAAGCTATGTCAGGAACAGTTGGGATGGAAGCGAACCACGACTTATACCGTTATCAAACGCCTTGGGGAACGCGGCGTACTGAAAAATGAAGATGGCATTGTGACCGCTCTTATATCAAAGGATGAAGCGCAGGCGTGTGAGATCGACGAACTGGTGGAAAAGAAGTTTGAAGGCTCTCTGCCGGCTTTTATCGCTGCCTTTACCAAACGGCAGGATTTATCTAATGACGAACTTGACGAAGTGCAGCAGATGATTGACCGCATCCGAAAGGGGGAAGCAACATGAGCGAACTTTTTCTGAAGATCGTCAATATGAGTATATCCGCAAGCTGGGCCGTGGTTGCGGTTTTGGCATTGAGGTTTTGCTTGAAAAAAGCTCCAAAATGGGTAAATGTTCTGCTTTGGGGCATTGTCGCTATGCGGATGGTTTTCCCGTTTTCGATTGAAAGCGTACTGAGTCTGATACCGAGCGCAGAAACGATTAGCCCGACAATTATGATGGAGCAGTCGCCTTCCGTCCAGACGGGTGTTCCTGCCCTCAATCATGTTATCAACCCAGTAATCAGCGGCTCGTTCACGCCCGCACCGGGCGCAAGTGCAAATCCGCTGCAAATATGGATTCCGGTTTTAGCGGGGATTTGGCTTTTCGGAATAGCAGCCCTTTTCCTCTACTCTGCTGTGAGTTACTGGCGTTTGCGCCGCAAGGTCTGCGAAGCGGTAATCCTGCGGGGCAACATCTATCAAAGCGAGAAGGTTGGCTCCCCGTTTGTGCTGGGAATCATCAGACCCAAAATCTACCTCCCGTATCATATGGACAGCCGCGAGATGGATCATGTAATTGCCCATGAGCAGACGCATATCCGCCGCAGAGATCATTGGTGGAAGCCGCTCGGTTTTCTGCTGCTGACGATCCATTGGTTTAATCCGCTGATGTGGCTCAGCTATGTACTGCTGTGCCGGGATATTGAGCTTGCCTGTGATGAAAAGGTTATCAGGGAAATGGGCAATGAGCAACGGGCTGATTATACACAGGCACTTGTGGCTTGCAGCGTGGGCCGTCGTGTAATTGCGGCGTGTCCTCTCGCTTTTGGTGAGGTCGGAGTAAAGGAGCGTGTAAAATCTGTAATGAACTATAAGAAGCCCGCGTTCTGGATCGTTCTGGCATCTGTGATTGTTTGTGCTGCGGCAGCGGTCTGCTTTCTGACGAATCCAAAATCGGAGGGCTCAAACGATATTACGGAATTGCTGGCGCCCGGCTCCGCGTGGAGCTATCAGCTTGGTTATGATGCGGATTTCCCTGTGGATGCATCTTTCACCGTCCAGGACGATCTCTCCGTTGTCGGAACGATCGTCAAAAACGACACAAACACAGATTTTTGTATTCGATACCGTGTACGGGGAACTGCCGGATGGGCCGAATTTTATGGCTGCACCCCGGAGATGGCACAGGAGGCCGGATCGGAAAAATATCTTCTGTTTACCGCGTCTCTCCGTGCGGATAACGGAAAACTGGTTTTCCGAATGTCGGACGGTTACGGCTTGTCTTGTTTTGGAACCCGCGAGGCGACATTCACGCAAATAGCGGATACTTCTTCGGCACATACGGAGCCGTGGTTCGATTACCTTGAAAAGCCCGAGGAAATGAACTGGGACGGAAACCTTGAAATCGAACTTCCGGAATATCCGGGCGTGACGTTCCGCTGGTATCCGGAGAAGATGGACGCCGTGGCGGGAAGCGAAGTCACGCAGCTTTATACCGGAATGCCCATCTGGAACACATATTTCTGCGATCTTACCGGTGATGGGCTTCCTGACCTATGTTCCACGCTCACCTTTGGCTCCGGCATGATCGACAGCCGTATCATTGTCTACGACTATGCAAACGGCGCAAGTTACATGTTGGAGGATCGCGGGAAATATGATTACTCACTCCGACTTAACGAAACGGATGGATGCCTGTGGGTCGTCAAAAAGGCGTATAATAGTGACGATCTGATTTCCTCGGGGCACATCCTATTCAAAGACGGTTGTATTCAAATCGAAAACACAAACGCCTCTTTGCCGCAGATGCTCTTCGATGACTACCCGATCTACGATTCCATCGTTTTCGACGTAGATGGAGACGGAATAGATGAGGTCTGCGTTCTCGGTTTTGGGCGAACCTCCGGCCTTTTCACCTTTACCTTCCGCGCCGCAGAGATTGGGGCAGACACGCTGAAATACGATACCCTATTCTGCACGGAATGGTATGATTTATCCTTTATCCGCGGGGACGACGGCGTTGTCCGTGTGCAGGGGATTGACCAGAAGGAACCTCCGCAGACGCACCTGTTTGATATTGCCGTTGTTGATGGCAGCATACAGCTAACCGAGGACGGGCAGAGTATTTCGCGCTATTAAGATCCTCCCCATGATGCAATTTCATATTTGGGTCATTCCATTCTGCCACAAATGAGCTGACCATCGTTGTAATAGCGAGGACTTGAAAGTCCTCGCTATTAGCATACATCGTCCGGGAGCTGGTTTTTACGCAGGCCAATGCCGTTGAAATGGGAGGACTGGAACCGGATAAAGCTGCAGAACTGAGATTTCCTTATTCCACGCGAAAAAGAGTCGTTGCCTTCGGCGGCCATGACTCCTGGCGCAAGGCGATTCGCCCGCTTCTTCCCAACGTCACCTTTATCAACCGTGAGCAGAGACCCAACGCGGATATGATCAAGGCGGCGGATGTGGTCTGGATTCAACCCAACGCGCTCTCTCATCGCAGCTTTTACAAAATCATCAATGTGGTTCGAACCAATCAGGTGCAGATCCGGTACTTTGGCTATGCCAGCGCAATGAAATGCGCGGTGCAGGTGCTGGAGGACGATGTTCCCACCGGAAAGAGCTGAGCCAGCGCGGTGAGGATGCTGTGCTCAGCAACACCCCACCTGCTGAATCACGCTTTTTATGAGAACGCTGTATGGCTGAAGGTTTCCTATATCAGATTTCATGGGATCACAAGTGAAAAGTGACACAAAAGCCTTGAAAAAACGGAATTGACAACAAATGACAACTACACTACAATAAAAGTGAGATCAGGCTTCGGCATCCGACTATAAATAGCGCATACGAAATGCAGATCTTGTGAAATGTTTCCCAGCTTTTGAAAATAACATTTTTATAAAAGTGAGGATCAGGATATGAATCAGGCGGTGGCAAAGCTCATTAACGAGCAGATCAACAAGGAATTCTATTCGGCGTACCTTTATCTGGACTTCGCCAACTACTATGCGCAGGTGGGTCTGGACGGATTTGAAAACTGGTATAAGGTGCAGGCGCAGGAGGAGCGCGACCACGCGCTGCTGTTCTATCAGTATATGCAAAACAACAACGAGGCGGTCACCTTCGAGGCGGTGGCCAAGCCGGAGTGGGAGCGTGGGGATCACATGACTCCGCTGAAAAAGGCGCTGGAGCATGAGAAGTATGTCACGGCCAGCATCGACGCGATCTACGCCGCCGCCTACGAGGTTCGGGACTTCCGCACCATGCAGACACTGGACTGGTTCATCAAGGAGCAGGGCGAGGAGGAGAAGAACGCCTCCGACCTCATCACCAAAATGGAGCTTTTCGGCGGGGACAGTAAGGGGCTCTATATGCTCAACAGCGAGCTGAAAGCGAGAACCTATGCCGCGCCCACGCTGGTGCTGGACTAAAATCAACGGACGAAGAAAGGAGATCACCATGAAACAGAGATTTTTTATTTGTAAGCATTGCGGAAACATCATCGCCATGGTGAAGGACACGGGTGTGCCCGTGGTCTGCTGCGGCGAGAAGATGCACGAGCTGATCCCCGGCACCACCGACGCATCGATGGAAAAGCACGTCCCCGTCTATACCGTCGAGGGGAGCACCGTTCATGTCAAGGTGGGCGAGGTGGAGCATCCCATGCTGCCGGAGCACTACATCGAATGGATCTCCATTCAGACGAAGCAGGGCAACCAGCGCAAGGAGCTGCATCCCGGCGAGAAGCCGGAAGCCTGCTTCGCCCTGTGCGAGGGCGATGAGGTGGAGGCCGCCTACGCTTACTGCAACCTCCACAGCCTCTGGAAAAAGTAACCCCCGTGTTGAAGGAAAGCCCTTACATTTGAGAGCAGGACGATGCTCTTGTTTTCAGAACGGACCGATCAAAAACAGCGAATGGTGACCGGCCTGCAATGAGTAATCCATTTCACCGCAAATAATCATTGAGCCGTGCAGCGCCGTTCGCTCTGCCTGAGAACAGGCAGAGTTCGTAGGGGCTGTGCGGCTTTTTGTATCAACGCAAGGGCAGGGAAAAAGCGCGGGGAGCACCCTTGCCAATATTGCTTCCGCCGGGGACAACGATATTGCAAATGCAACAGTTGTTTTTACAGAGTTCTGATATACTACTATTAAATAACGGCAAGGCCAAATACGACAGGAGGACAACGCCATGATCGACAAGAAAGCTTACCAAAAGATGGACTACGCGCTGTGCCTGCTCAGTGCCCACGCTGACGGAAAAGACAGCGGCTGCATCATCAATTCATTCCATCAGGTGACCAGCAGCTTCCCTGCAAAGTTTACCATTGCCGTCAATCGCGAGAATGTGACCGCCGCAGCGGTCGAGCAGGCGGGCAGCTTCTGCGTAACGCTGCTCGCCCACGATGCGCCCGCGGCGCTCATCAACGATTTCGGCTACCGCTCCGGCCGTGTCGCGGATAAGTTTTCCCCATACGAGGTCAGACGCGATGGGGTCGGAAACCCCTACCTTACCGACAGTATGGTCTCCCGGGTATCCTGCCGTGTAATTGACCGGCTGGAGATCGGAAGCTACACGCTCTATGTCGGGCAGGCGACGGAGGCAGAGGTGTTCGGCAGCGGCGAGGTGCTGACGCTCAACGCCTACGCTGCGCGGGGCAAGGCTGTACCACCCACCGCCACGGTGTACCGCGAAATGGTCGGCGGCGGCTTCAAATGCAGTGTCTGCGGGTACATCCACGAGAGCGAAACATTACGCGATGACTTCATCTGTCCCATCTGCCGCGCCACGGCGGACAAGTTCGTCCGACAGAAATAAGTATTTGGAACCGCATTGTGAAAGAGAAAGGAGTGTTTTATGAATTACATCGCCATGATTCAAAACCGCAGATCCGTGCGGGCCTTCCGCAGTAAAGAGGTGTCGGACGCAACGCTTGCCGAGCTGCGCACGCACTATGAAAGAAACTGCAGCCGTCTGATTCCGGAGCTTGCAACAGAGCTTGTAATTCTTGATGCGGACGCGCAGAGCGCACTCGAAGGTGCGGCCGGGTACCAGCAGTTCCTCATCGGCGCGCCGCACTATCTGATGCTCCTCAGCGCCCCGCATATCCACGCAGAGGAAAACGCGGGCTATATGATGGAGGAACTGGTGCTCAAACTCACCGAGCTTGACATCGACAGCTGCTGGCTGACTTTCACTGACAGCGCACGTATCAAAGCTGCGCTTGGACTGACCACACCGCTGGAAGTTGCCGCCATCGTCGCCTTTGGCTATGGGGAAAAGACGCAGAAAAAACTGCGGCTGAATATTCTGAATATGTCAACGGTCGATGTGACCGTCGAGCGGCAGTACTTTGCACCGAAAAAGGGTATCAGGGAACTGGTCAATGTAGATACCTGGGGCAATAAGGAGGGGCTTGACGAGATGCTGGGCTTCTACGACGATATGCTCTGGCAGGCGTTTTACGCCGTATCCCTCGCACCGAGCTATCTCAACCGTCAGCCCTACGGCTTTCTGGTAAGAGATCATGAGATCATCTTCGTGCAGATATCCGACCCCTATACCGACGGCACGGATGCCGGTCTCGACGCCGGCATTGCCCTGCTGCACTTCGCGGCGGTCGCCGCTCAGCTGCTTGGTAAGGGACGCTGGGAACTGGATCCGGAGGGAGTCGAGGGTATTCCAGAGAGCGGCCGTGCATTGGCACGCTATTGGATGTAACTGTAATGAGGGTAAAAGAAAGGCCGGCCGCAGCGCAATGACATCAGGCATAAATAGCAGGAGAACATCCCAACACGCACATCCAGATCATCCCTACAGACACTATGAATATTAAGTGAGGAGGAATGATGATGAGTTCCATGCGTATCAAATCCAGAGATAATCTAAATCTGGAGATCTCCGCGTTTCGCGGACATTTTGCGACCCGCCACTCCCACAACAGCCACTACCTTGACATCACCCGCATGAAGCATGAGTACGGCATGGCGGCTGATGCGGCCGGTATCCTTGTGCAACACTACATCTATGAGAAGCAGATCGACACGATCGTCTGTATGGACGGCAGCGAGGTCATCGGCACGTTCCTCGCAGGGAGGCTCGCCAAGAACGACCGCTTTTCTGTGAACTCCGGCAGGAACGTCTACGTTGTCACGCCCGAATATGACTCCAACGGCCAGCTCATCTTCCGCGACAATCTGACGGGCATGGTTTCCGGTAAAAACGTGCTGCTTCTGATCTCCACCGTAAACTCCGGTAAAACGGCGCGCCGTGCGATGGAGTGCATTGAGTATTACGGCGGAAGCCTGCAGGGGATCGCCGCAGTATTCAGCGCGATTGCAAAGGTGGACGAGGTGCCGGTGATGAGCATCTTCTCCCCCGAGGACATCCCCGGCTATATGACAAGCCTTGTGCCTGATTGCCCGCTGTGCAGAGCCGGACAGAAAATCGACGCACTGGCCAACAGCTATGGCTTTTCCGTTCTGAAATGAAATGACAATATGAAATAACCTGCGGACTTGCAGCTCATCTATTGTATATGTTTTAGGGAAGAATCACCCCAAAACTAGAGAGGAGTGCAGAATGAGGCGGATTATCACTGTGGGTCGTGAATTCGGCAGCGGAGGACGGGAGATAGGACGAAGAATCGCAGAAGAACTGCAAATTGCTTACTACGATCAGGAAATTATTACGGAAATCGCAAAAAGAACAGCGCTGTCCGAAGCATATATCCGGCAGATAGAGGAGAAACGTCCTGTTGTGAGTTTCCCAATTCACATTGGACACAGTTTTTATCTGAGTCCAGATCCTACGTTCCATCCGGATTTGTCCATCTACACGAAGCAGCATGATTTGCTTCACGAACTTGCGCGAAAGAGTGATTGCGTTATCGTTGGCCGCTGTGCGGACTTTATCCTCCGAGATCAGAAGCCCATTCGTATTTTCTTTTATGCAGATATGCCGAGTAAAATCAAGCGCTGCATAGACCGCCGGCCAGTAGACGAGAACCTGAGCGAGGCTCAGATGAAAAAACGGATTATGGAAATCGACCGGAGCCGCGCACAGTATTATTCCTTCTTCACTGAGCAGAAGTGGGGAGCGAAGGAAAACTTTGACCTGCTGGCAAACACATCCGGCACTGACATTAAAAAGATGTCTGAATCCTTATGTAGTTACATTAGGGCTTATTATTAACGAATAAGTGAACTTGCATATAATTAGCACACAGTATTGCAGGTAAAGGCTTTTCGCAGGCGGAGAGATCGTGCGAAAGATAAGGTGATGCTCGAGTGTCTGTACAGTATAGTCTATATAAAAATGTTGAGGCATTCAGGTTCATCTACTCAGTTTAGTTTGGACTCATACAGCACAACCACAACGGGAACTCAACCCATTATGGATAGACAGGATACTGGCTCAATGCCAGATTGGAGCAAACTTCGCTATGGAGGTGTTCCTACGAACGGAAATGTAAATGTTTTCAGCATAGACTGTAGACCGCAGTAATAGCAAACAGGAGGAGCTGGCTCTCCCAGAGTCAGCTCCTTTCTAATAAAAGGGGGGGGGTATTTTAAATGTATAAGAAAATAATGTTTTTGATTATAACACTTAGTATAATAATAAACGTTGGAAATTCGACTGTTGTAATGGCAAAAGAAAATATAGTTACAGAAATTGTGGATTTTCCTGTAACTATAAATTACGAAGAATATAATGTTGATGATTATAATGCTAACGATGTGATGTTATGTGAATACCCAATGGTTGTGTATAAAAATATGACTTATATTCCCCTCACATACTATAATTGCATCTTGTTAGGACTGGAGGTGCAACTTGATAAAAATATCTTGTCTGTAGAAAAAAGGGATTTTGGAAAACCAACAGAATATTTGAGAGACCAATCTTCTGAAAAAAATACAGAAAATATAATAAATATGGAAGTGTCTCCACTTATTGTCAATATACAAGATAACAATTATAATGATGAAGAATATCCGGCTCTTTTTTATAAAAATATAGTTTATCTTCCTTTGACATGGAAAGTGGTTTATGATTATATGAAATGGGATTACTTTTATGGGAAAAAATATTCTGATAGTATAACGGGAATTGAATTGTATACAGATAGTTTTTATTACTATTCAGAGGGGGATGCGTTTTTTGAAATAAGAGAAGATTATAGCTTGTCGGCAAGTGCGCCTTATGCAAAAACATATTACAAAAAAGATGATATAAGAATATATTCTTATATCGACCTTTGGTATATGGCAGGGCCGGCGCAAAATAATATGGATATTATAAAAGGGGAAAATAAAATTACCGTTCCAGGATATACAGGACACGGGCAGAAAAGAGGAGCTTTATTTACCGTTAATGGAGAATACATATATACAGTTCATTCGGACCACAAAAAATATGCTCCTTGTAAAATAAAAATTGATACTGGAGAAATAATTTATACAGATGGAGAAAATTAACATATAATGTGCCTAATGATATGATGAGGTGTAATTACGCTGCAACCGTCAAAGCTGAGGGCGGCTGGACAGACATGGGACAATAGTGGTGGGAAGTTGCGAAACTTCCCACCACTATAACGCGTTCAGTGGTGTACAACAAATGACGAGCAATGAACGTAAGCGCTCAATAACGAGTTACACAGTCCTCTACAAATTCAGACTATCTAAAAATTCTCGGGCGACCTCATCCACATCCCGTCCGAGAACATCGACCTGATAGGTCAACTCCGCCATTTGTTCCGTTGGAATCTTCCCGGAAAGCCGGTTCAGAATGCCCTCCAGTTCCGGATACTGTTCCAGTACATCCTCACGGACAAAAAAGGCACCATTGTAATCTGGGAAAAAGCCCTTGTCATCCTCAAGGATTTTCAACCCCACCTTGCGGTTCAGGCCATCCGTTGCATAGACCACAGAAACATCAAAGCTGCCGTTTTCAATGGCAGCATACTTCAGCCCCATGTCCACAGGCTTGGCCTCTTTGAAATGCAGCCCATAAGCCTCTGTGAAGGGACCGTATTTCATACTGCCTTCCAGTGTAAAAAACTCCTGTTCTGCGCCGAAGGTTAGTTGCCCTGCGATCGGAATCAGGTCACTGATGCAGTTCAGGCCGTATTCTTCCGCCAGAGCCTGCGGTACACCGATGGCATAGGTGTTATCGAAACCCAGTTGATCCAACAGCGTCATACCATAGTCCTGTCGGGAAACCTGATTGACATACTCATAGATAGACATTCCCGCCGGTACATCGTCTACATCCTGCCCGAAGAAGGTGGTCAGCAGGGTACCATCATAGGAGATCATAAGGTCGCAGGTGTGATTGCTACCGACCATGGCTTTGAAATTATTCACCTGAGACATCTGGTCACCGATGTTGACTGAGAGGCCTGTTTGCTCCTCCACCAGCATTTTGACCATGTGGTGCATAAGCTGTGTTTCAGAATAGTCCCCATCATAAAGAGAGAGATCACCGGCGGAAGTCCTTCCGTAAGGCAGCAGAAGCAGAAAGCACACCAGCAAACCAGCCACAGGGATCCACATTTTTCGAGAACCGCCTCGGCTGCGGCGAGCCTGCCGCTCCAACCACCCCAAAAGTGAATCCGCCAGAACTGCAATGATCATCAGGCAGCCGGTGCCTGTAAGAATCAGGCGCATATCCTGAATGCGGATACCGCGATTGATGATGCCGCCAAGGCCTCCGCCACCCACAAAAGCCGCGAATACCGCAGTGCCGATGGCATTGACAACAGCGATGCGAACACCTGTGAACACGGTCGGGATCGCCAATGGGAACTCGACCATCAGGATGCGGTATGGTTTGCTCATGCCCATGCCGCGAGCGGCTTCCTTTACACCGGGATCGACCTGCTGCAGTCCCAGGCAGGTATTGCGGACGATGGGCAGAAGAGAGTAAAGTGTGATGCCTATGATCACGGTGATTTTTCCAGCTCCGAGAAAGACCATAATGATGCCAAGCATGGCCAGTGAAGGTATGGTCTGAAGCAAATCAACGACCCGCAGAATTACAGGGCGAGTTTTCGAGGAGACATAGGCCCAGATGCCAAGAGAGACTCCGACAAGAATAGACAGCAGACTGGCGGCAAGGACAATAAAGAGGTGTTCCAGCACAAGGTTCCAGCTCATCAGTTCCCCTCCTTTCGAAGCCCCTTCGGTGTCACTCTTTTCTGCAGAAGGTCTACAAAAGCTCCAATTACGACAGCCAACAGCGCAGACGGGATCGCACCAAGCAGGATCAGCGTATTGTTATTGGACGATGTTCCCTGATAGACAAAGTTCCCCAAACCGCCAAGTCCAATCATTGCCGCAAGTACCGCCCATGATACCGTGTAGATGGCGGACATGCGAAGCCCTGCAATGATGCTTGGCATTGCCAAAGGAAGCTCAACTCGCAGCAGGGACTGGAGTTGAGACATGCCGCAGCCTTTGGCAGCCTCCAGATATTTTTGCTCCACACCCAAAAGACCGGTGTAAGTGTTTTTCAGCACCGGGAACATGGCGTAGATAGACAGCGCAATGATGACGGTCATTGGCACCATACCCAGCCAGAGAAATAACACGCCGATAAATACGAGCCCGGGGATCGTCTGTAAAACAGAGATGACAGGCAGCACGATACCGGATATCCGGGGCGTTCGGGAAAGGGCAACGCCAAGCAACAGGCCCAGAAAAAATCCGACGGTCACGCAAATCAGGACATAGCCAGTATGAACCAGGATGGCATGCCCCAACATGGCACCGTATGTATCGAAGAGAGCTCTCATTTCTCATCACCCCACAGTGTCTCTGCAACGGCGCGGGCCACACTGGTTTTGGTGACGATGCCGGCTACAGTATCGTCCTCGTTGAGAACGATCACATAGGAGGCGCCGGATTCCAGCAGATAGTCAAAGGACTCCTTTGCGTCATCTCCGACTCGGACCGTCCGTGCAGTCTGGCGGACGATGGGATCGATGGTCTTTAATTCCTTACCCCATGCACGGATATCACCAATGGAAACTGTTCCAGCATAACGATTGCATTCGTCCACCACCAGCAGGGTGTCCACGCTGTGGCGTGCCATCCGCTCGGCACATTCCAGAATACCGCGATCCCGTTGGACGGACTGCACATTGGTGCGCATGAATTGTTCCACCTTAGAAGGCGGCTGCGTACCAGAAGCATGCTTGCCCAAGAAGTTTCGGACTCTTTCGGTGGCGGGGTTTTCCAGCATCTCCTCTGGAGAGGCCATCTGCACAATTTCTCCTCCATCCATGAAGATGATGATATCGGCCAGCTTCAGCGCCTCATCCATGTCATGGGTGACAAAAATGATGGTCTTGCCAAGACGCTGCTGCAGGTTTTTCACTTCGTCCTGAAGAGCCTCCCGCGTTTGCGGATCCAATGCGCCAAAGGGTTCGTCCATCAGTACAATAGGCGGAGAGGCCGCCAAAGCCCGCAGGACGCCTATACGCTGCTGTTGACCGCCGGAAAGCTCGGAGGGGTACTTTTCAGCATAGTCCTCCATACGAACCAGTTTCAGCATCTCCTGCACGATCTCAGCACAGCGGGTCTTGTCGTATTTGAGGAGTTTTGGGACAACGGAAATATTCTGGGCTACGGTCATATTTGGGAACAGGCCAATCTGTTGAATCACATAGCCGATATGGCGGCGCAGCTCCACCTTGTCCTGCAAGCGGATATCCTGCCCATTGATGGAGATGATGCCGGAGTCCGGTTCCAAGAGCCGGTTGATGAGTTTCATGGTGGTGGTCTTACCGCACCCGGATGGGCCGATCAGTATCACGAACCGTCCATCCGGGATCGTGAAATTCAAATCTTTCAGGATGGTGGTTTTTCCATAGCTTTTGGTAACATGCTCAAATCGAATCATAGGGCCTCCTTTCGGGGTGACTGCGCAACTTCGCAAATCTTGAATATCCACCTTCTAATCTGAAAATGAGTATATAATATTATATTATCGTATTTTCGGATAAAAGTAAAGTTAGGTTCCTATCAAGAGGATGCTTTTCCCTGTGGCCTCCTTATTTTCCGGCAACGCCACAGTAAAAGCTATAGACAAGCTTCCGTTGTTCAAACAGGGGGGCACAACCTAAAATCCACACCCGGTGTTGGCAAGGGATTCTTCGCTGATTGCCGCTCCAGTCTGACCTCAGCCCCTTTGCGCTGAGCTTTGGCCGACGCCTTAGAGCAGCGCTCAAGTACCTCTCTTGGTTTGACCGTGATCAGATAACTTGTAAGAAATACTGTTTTACCTCCTGACGGTGTCTGTGATCGATGCGGACAACAGAAGTGTTACGGCCAGAGCACTGCCATTGTCATTGCTTTCCTCCACCCAGACGCGGCCGCCGTGGAGCCGCGCAATCTCCCACACCAGCGGAAGGCCGAGCCCCGCTCCGCCAAGCTCGCGGCTGAGTGACTTGTCCACGCGGAAAAAGGGCTGAAAGATGCTCTGCCAGAATTCCTGTGGGATGCCGCGGCCAGTGTCCGCTACATGGATGACCGCCTGTCTGTCCCGCTGCTGAACATCTACCTTCACCATACCGCCGGGATGGTTGTATTTGACGGCATTCTCCACCAGGTTGGAAAACATACGGCAAAGCAGCATATCGCTGCCGACAACAGTAATATTCTCCCCTTCACGCGAGCGGGAAATCCCGTTGCGCTCGGCCAGCGGGGCGAGGTCGGCAAAGACCTCGTCGATCATGGGCGAGAGCAGAATGACATCGTTGCGCGGAACGGACTGAAGATCGCTCATGTCCAGCAGCGCATGAGTAAGCCGATTGAGCCGCTGGACTTCGTCCTGCAGGGCGGCGAGGAACGCCGCGCTTTCCGGCGGAATATCCGGATGCTCATCGGGGAAAAGCTCCAGTTGTGTTTGCAGCAGCGTCAGCGGCGTGCGCAGTTCATGGGCGGCGTTGCCGACGAACTGCCGCTGAGCGTCAAAGCCGCGGCTCAAGCGCTCCAGCATTTCATTGAGGGAGTGGGTGAGGGAGCGAAGCTCCGGCAGGGTCTCTTCGTCGAGCCGGATCTCGGAAAGGTTGCTTGTCTCCACCTGTTCGGCCTGTTGCGCAAAACGGCACAGCGGACGCAACGCATGACCGCTGACGAAATAACATCGTCTGATGGTATTGCCGCCGAAATGCTCTGATTAAGTGCTGTGAGGGTAATCTCTGTGAATAGAAGAAGCCAGATATGCTGGCTTTTGAACAATGCCACACAGAGGGCAGATACCGGACAGGAGTTGCGCCTGATGAAAATACTCAAACAACGCAAACAATATATTGTGCTTTTATATTGACATAAAACACAATATACGGTATGATTATTGTGTTACACATTCTCGCTTAGGAGGAGGGAGGCATCACCATGCGCATTGGCGGATTACAGAAACTGACGCTGCTGGACTACCCCGGCAAGGTCGCCTGTACGGTGTTCCTATCCGGCTGTAATCTGCGCTGTCCCTATTGCCATAATCCGGGCCTGGTGCTGCCGGAGCAAAGCGAAGGGTCGGAAATACCGGAAGCGGAGGTACTTTCCTTTCTGGAACGGCGGAAAGGAAAGCTGGACGGTGTCTGCATCACCGGCGGGGAACCGACGCTCCAGCCGGAGCTGCCAGAGTTTCTCGAAAAGCTTTGCCGTCTTGGCTATGCCGTCAAGCTGGACACCAACGGCACCAACCCCGCCATGCTCAAGGCGCTTCTGCATGAGCGCGTTCTTGACTATGTGGCGATGGACATTAAGAACAGCCCTTCTCGTTATGCGGAAACCTGCGGCGGCATCGACTGCCTTTCCAGGGTGCGGGAGAGCGCCGCCCTGCTGATGGACGGCACGGTGGACTACGAGTTCCGCACCACCGTCTGCGCCCCGCTGCACACGCCGCGGGACATGGAGGAGCTCGGCCGCTGGCTGAAGGGCGCGAGGCGCTATTTCCTCCAGCCGTTTGCGGACTCGGGCGCGCTGGTCGGCGGCGGCGTGAGCCCCCCGAGCGAGGACGAGATCAAGGCGCTGCGGGACAGCGTTTTGCCATATATACCGAACACACAGATCCGCGGACAATAGAGAACAGGAGGAGACAAGCATGTACCAGGTCATCAAACGGGACGGAAGAAGGGTGGATTTTGACCTTGCTAGGATCGCCAATGCCATCACCAAGGCGTTTGACGCGGCGAAGATCCCCTACAACACAGCTATCATCGACCTGCTTGCCCTGCAGGTAACGGCGGACTATGCCGGCAAGGTCAGGAACAACGAGATCGGCGTGGAGGACATTCAGGACAGCGTGGAGGCGGTGCTGCAGCGCGCCGGGTATGCCGCCGTAGCGAAGTCCTATATCCTCTACCGGAAGAACCGGGAGAAGCTGCGGGAGATGCGCTCCACCGTGCTGGACTATAAAAAGCTGGTGGACGACTACCTGCGGGTGTCGGACTGGCGGGTCAAGGAAAACTCCACCGTCACCTACTCTGTGGGCGGGCTGATCCTGTCCAACTCCGGCGCTATCACCGCCAACTACTGGCTCAGCGAGATTTACGATGAAGAGATCGGCGATGCCCACCGCAGCGCGGATCTCCATCTGCACGACCTGTCCATGCTCACCGGCTACTGCGCCGGCTGGAGCCTCAAGCAGCTCATTCAGGAGGGGCTTGGCGGCGTGACGGGCAAGATCACCAGCGCCCCAGCCAAGCATCTTGCGACGCTTTGCAACCAGATGGTGAATTTCCTCGGCATCATGCAGAACGAGTGGGCGGGAGCGCAGGCCTTCTCCAGCTTCGACACCTATCTCGCGCCCTTCGTGCGCACGGACAAGCTCAGCTACAACGAGGTCAAGCACTGCATCGAGAGCTTCGTCTTCGGCGTCAATACGCCCAGCCGCTGGGGAACGCAGGCCCCGTTTTCCAACATCACGCTGGATTGGACGGTGCCCGCTGACCTCGCCGATCAGCCCTGTATCGTGGGCGGCAAGCCCATGGACTTCACCTACGGCGACTGTCAGGCGGAGATGGACCTCATCAACAAGGCATTTATCGAGGTGATGATCGAGGGCGACGCCAACGGCCGCGGCTTCCAGTACCCCATCCCCACCTATTCCATCACGAAGGATTTCGACTGGTCCGAGACGGAGAACAACCGCCTGCTCTTTGAGATGACCGCCAAATACGGTACGCCCTATTTCTCCAACTATATCAACTCCGACATGGAGCCCGGTGACGTGCGCAGCATGTGCTGCCGCCTGCGGCTGGATCTGCGGGAGCTGCGCAAGAAAAGCGGCGGCTTCTTCGGCAGCGGCGAGTCCACCGGCTCTGTGGGCGTCGTGACCATCAATCTGCCCCGCATTGCATACCTTGCCAAGGATGAGGCGGACTTCTTCGTCCGGCTGGATCGTATGATGGACATTGCCGCCCGCAGCCTGAAGATCAAGCGCACAACGGTAGAAAAGCTTTTGGAAGAAGGGTTGTATCCCTATACCAAACGCTATCTCGGCGGCTTTGATAACCATTTCTCCACCATCGGCCTTGTGGGCATGAATGAAGCGGGGCTGAACGCCAACTGGCTCCGCAAGGATCTGACCCACGAGGAAACGCAGAATTTTGCCGTGAGGGTGCTCAAGCATATGCGTGAGCGGCTGAGCGACTATCAGGAACTGTACGGCGACCTCTATAACTTGGAGGCAACCCCGGCGGAATCCACCGCCTACCGCCTGGCCAAGCACGACAAGGCGCGCTATCCCGATATCATCACCGCACACGAGGGAGGGACGCCTTACTACACCAATTCCAGTCATCTGCCCGTGGGCTACACCGAGGATGTGTTTGCGGCGCTGGATGTGCAGGATAAGCTTCAGACCCTCTATACCAGCGGCACGGTGTTCCATACCTTCCTTGGCGAAAAGCTGCCCAGCTGGCAGTCTGCCGCCGCGCTGGTGCGCAAGATCGCGGAGAACTATGAGCTGCCCTATTACACGCTCTCACCGACCTATTCTATCTGCACGGAGCACGGCTACCTGAAGGGCGAACAGAAGACTTGCCCGATCTGCGGGAAGACCACGGAGGTCTACAGCCGCATCACCGGCTACTACCGTCCGGTGCAGAACTGGAACGACGGCAAGAGTCAGGAATTTCTGGACAGGAAGACCTATCAGGTGGGCGGTGCGCAGGAAGATTGCCCGAAGCGGCGGGAGGACAAGGCGGCCGGAAAGCCGGCCGGGGGATATTATCTCTACACCACCTCAACCTGCCCGAACTGCCATATCATCAAGCCCATTCTGGAAAAAGCGGGGATTCCCTTTGTGGAGCGGGACGCAGAGCAGTATCTTCAGGAAGTGACCGCACTTGGCCTGACGCACGCCCCATCCTTGGTCGTACAGGCCGATCCTCCCATTATCTACGCAGGCGTGGCAAGGATTAAGGAATTTTTGGAGCAAGCGTGATATGCCCGCTTTCTCCGACGCGTGTATACGATGACAAAGGAGATGAGAGAAATGACAGGAGCAACACAAAAAAGACTTTGCGTCAGAGGCTTTGCGTGGCGGCGGACGGTTGGCCTGCTGCTGACGATGCTCCTGCTGCTACTGGCGCTGTGCGCCTGCAGTGGGAGAGAACACGCTGAGGATGGCGACGGTCTGAACGATCCGGGATTGATGGAGACCGACGGTCAGGAGATGAAAAGCCTGACCGAGCCGACGCTGTCGCTGACGCTCACCGTTCCCGCTGCATGGGAGGATATTGCAGAGCTCTCCACCTGCGACAAGGGGACTGCCTATCTGGGATATGGGATCATGCTGTTCCATCTGTCGGAAAAGAACGCGCTTGCGGCGTATCCCGACGGGGGAATGGGCAGCGTATGGTGGCTGGACGCCATGAGCTGGGATAATTTCAAGGAATGGAGAGGCTATGACGCACTGCCTGTCCCCGAGATTCTCGGCATCGCCGAGTATGTCCTCGGAGCCGATGATGAGTATGTGTATCTGCTGGTGCTGCCGTCCGATGTGCAGTGGCTGGAAAACGATCCTGTCAGCAAGGCGCAGTATGAACAGCTTTGCGCCGACTCTCAGGAGGTGCTGGAGCGCTTCCTGAATGATAACGGGATCGTGCTGAACGAGAAATGCCCGGACTCAAGGGTATTTTCTGCTGAAAAAATGTTACAAGAAGATGCTGCTCGGGATTACATTTCGTATCTGTCCGGAAGTACTGATCTGGCGAGCGCTAAGAAAGGAAGCCTGTTGTACTGTGAGTTCCCAGGAATGTCAGCGCTGACAGTTGCGCTGCCGTTGGAGGATGCGGAAAGAGAAGCCGTTCTCAAATGGGCAAATACAGAGAAGGTCGATTCTACGACACGCATCGATTACTATGCCGCGATCGCGGTGCGGCAGCACTATCTTGTGCTGGAACAATTTGGAGATAACGCATGGGAAAATGTGAGCTATACCTTTGAGAAGATTGACTCCGTTGATGGGGCGCTTGGATATCGTATTATTGAAACGGGGGAAAGCATAGGCGCGGCAGAATATGATAAAATCCTTCGCGAATACTGGGACGATGTGGCGAAAAAGGAAGGCGTCGACTATTATGACATCTTCTTGCCCGAGGCTGAACCTCCGGAAAAAATGGCTGATAAGCGAGTTGACCTCATTGCAAAATACAGCGAGGGCATTCCCGTTGAACTCACGACAATATCGGACGCACAAGCCTGCCGGGTAAATTTATCCTTTAATGGGGAAAAGACATCTGCTCAGGGCTTCGGAGATTTTCATTTCATTATCGACAATCGCACCGGCGAGTGGAAGGCCTATGAAGGGTTGACCTGGGCGGAGCCGTATCCCGGGTTTCCCATCGGCGATTGAGGCGGAGCGCTACGCGGCGGCCTGAGCTGGATGAGACATACAGGGATTGCTCGCTGGAAAGCATTGTCTGCCCTTGTCAACCGATGGTATCTTTTGCAAGTATAAATGGTATTAAGTCCTTGTTTTTTACGGTAAACAATCCTTCGATGTTTTACGGACAGGAGAAAGCAGTAGTGGAAATGATACCCTTTCATTTTGCTGCCTTTCCGCCTGCCAAAGGCAAAGAACAGGAAGGCGTGGGCGTCGCGTAGGTATTTTTCTATCGCGGCGGGGCTTTTCTCGTTTTCGCGCAGGTGCTTTTCAAAGGCTTGCAGCTCGTTCATGAAATTATCCTCCGTATCATAAAGTTAGAGTTATTGTATGATATGGGGATATTCGGGAGAGCATTCCCTGATACTTTGCCTTTTGGGCGTTCCTCGCCGCATTTGCGGACTGCTCCACATTGCGGAAATCCTCCAGACTGAGCTTACTGAGGGAGGACAGCGACTGGCGCGCTTGTTCAGCCGGACGGCATATGCCATATGGCACGCAAGGCAAAGGCCTAACTGGCACTTGACCTTCTGGAAAAGAAAGGTAAGATATTTGTTGAGAACATATAAAAAATGCGGGAAGAAAAAAGAAACATTTTTATATGTTCAACAATAAGAGGAGGAAGAATATGGAAAACAGAGGTAAACTGAAAGCGATGTTTATCATTCCGTCCGCGATCGGTGTTATTCTCTTTATGATCCCGGTCAAAAACGCGGCAGGCGAGTGGACGGTCACGGTCAAGATCATCGCGGACATTATTGCCGGTGCGATCGGTGGATTCCTGCCGATTTTGAGCGTGGCGATCGTGACGATCTCCGCTGTGATGACGCTCGTGGCGCTGGCAAAGCCCAAGTTCATCATGGAAAGCCCCGTACTTAACAGCTGCTTTATCTGCGGTCCGTTCTGGATCGTCGTGCGTGTGCTGGGTGCGATCTTCGCGTGGATCACATTTCTTGAGCTGGGCGCCGACAAGGGGAGCGGCATCCTCTATGCCCTCTCCAGCGCCGATCAAGGCGGTTTCGTGCTCTATGATCTGATCGGCACGCTGGTCATCATCAATGTGATCGCGTCCTTCCTGCTGCCGCTGCTGACCGACTTCGGTCTGCTCGAGTATGTCGGCGCGCTGGCGACGAAGCTCATGCGCCCGCTCTTCAAGGTCCCCGGCCGCGCCGCGGTCGACTGCGTGACCTCGTGGATCGGCGACGGCACGCTCGGTGTCATGCTGACCCTCAACCAGTATGAGGGCGGCTACTACACCGCTAAGGAGGCGAGCATCATCGCGACGCTCTTCTCCGCCGTTTCCATCACCTTTGCGCTGGTCGTGCTCGATCAGGTCGGGATGGTGCAGTACTTCGGCGTTTACTACCTGCTCATCTGCTTCGTCGGCATCATCTGCGCGCTGATCTGCCCGCTGCTGTGGCCCCTGCACAAAAAGCCCGAGACCTATGTGATCGAGGGCAAAGCTGCGCCTGAGACCATCCCCGAGGGCTACAAGAGCTCCAGCGAGTACGGCATGGAGCTCGCGCTCGAGCGCGTTTCTCACTTCCCCGGCATCGGCGGGTTCCTTCAGAACGGCGCAAAGAACGCCTGTAATATGTGGTTCGGCATCCTGCCCACCGTTATGTGCATCGGCACCATTGCGCTGATCTGCGCCAACTACACCAACATCTTCCAGGTCCTCGGCACGCCCTTCCTGCCCCTGCTCAAGCTGCTGCAGGTGCCGGATGCCTCCGCTGCCGCTTCCACGATGATCATCGGCTTTACCGATATGTTTACCCCGTCCATCCTGATCGCGGGCGCCGGTGCGTGCGACATGACCCGCTTCATCGTCGCGGTCGTCTCCGTCACGCAGGTGCTCTACCTCTCCGAGGTCGGCGGTCTGATCCTCGGCTCCAAGCTGCCTCTCAACATCTGGGAGCTGTTCGTGATCTTCCTTGAGCGTACTATCATCAGCCTGCTGATCGTCTGCCCCATCGCGCATTTGCTGTTCTAAGAAGAACGCACAGGAAAAACGCATAGAGTATCAAAAAGCTCTCTCCAGAAAAGAGCCGGAGCGCCGTACCGGCCGCTTCGGCTCTTTTCTCCTTCCCGCGGAAGGGTGCAGACCCTCCCGCGGCAGATTGCAGGCGGGAGGGCGGAAAAAGGAAACGACCATGGATATTGCAAAGAACGACGATATTTTGGAAAAGAGCGGTTATCTTCTGCTTGACCGCGCGACGCTGATTGAAAACTACCGCAAGCTCCAACGCCATGTCGGGCCGGAGGTCACGCTGATCCCGGTCGTCAAGGGCAACTGCTACGGCTACGGCGCTGAGGAGATCACCGATGTGCTGGTGAACGACTGCAGGGTGCGCGTGATCGGTGTGGGCGCCCTGTGCGAAGGGAC
>CDZG01036298.1_pt1 | contig 22022 bp, 20 predicted proteins | sample 557741 | NCBI WGS metagenome assembly CDZG01 (sample SAMEA3182086, study PRJEB8094) | gut metagenome | biome: human; feature: gut; material: Stool; isolation source: human stools | place: Canada | collected 2013-01-21
CTGTCTGTCTGTCTGTCTGTCTGTCTGTCTGTCTGTCTGTCTGTCTGTCTGTCTGTCTGTCTGTCTGTCTGTCTGTCTGTCTAATTATGGGGGTAAATCTCATTTTGTCAACCCCTTTCGCGTAAAAAATCCAAAAACTTTTCGTGTATTACCCTCTGCAAAGGGGAAAGCAAATCATTCGTATAAATATACACAGTAATGATAGCATAAATCTCTTTGAAAATCAAGGGGTTTCAAGAAAAAAATATCGGGAAGTTGAGGCTTTTTTTCGCGCAGGTTTGCCCAAACGCGCCTTTCCCGCCGTAGTAGTGATAGGGGGATAGGGGTAAATAGCAAGCACAGCAAATGAGTACCCATTTGCGATTTTCGGATTTAGGCACCCCTGCCCTAAATCTCAAAAATGCTTGCTGGGAAAATCCCAAACCCTTGAAAATCATATATAACGAAAGGCGGTGAAGTATGGCAAACAGAAAAAGAAATCTGCAAATAAAGTTCTATGTTACGGAAGAAGAAAAGCGGCTTATCGACGAGAAGATGAAGCAACTGCCAATCCGCAAATACGGCGCGTATCTGCGGAAAATGGCGATAGACGGGTATATCCTTGTCGTTGACCGTTCCGACACAAAGGCATATATCCGCGAACTGCAAGCGGTGAGCCGCAATATCAATCAGATTGCCAAACGCGCCAACGCAACGGGGACGGTGTATGAACAGGACATTGAGGACGTGAAAAAGGCGGTGGAGGAAATATGGCGGTTACAAAGACGCACCCTATTAAGTCAACCCTAAAAGCGGCGATTGACTATATCCTAAATCCCGAAAAGACGGACGGAAAGCTGCTTGCGTCCTCGTTCGGCTGCGGTCTTGAAACCGCCGATATTGAGTTTGCATGGACGCGGGAGGTTGCCGGGGACAAGGGGACGCATTTAGGGCGGCATTTGATACAGTCCTTTGCGGTGGGCGAAACCACGCCGGAGGAAGCGCACAAAATCGGAATGGAACTCGCGCAAGCGGTATTAGGCGGCAAGTATGAGTTTGTTTTGACAACCCACGTTGACAAAAATCATCTGCACAATCACCTGATTTTTAACGCGGTCAGCTTTACGGATTACAAGAAATACCATAGCAACAAACAAAGCTATCACTATATCCGGCGCACAAGCGACAGGCTATGTAAAGAGCATGGGCTATCCGTCGTTGTACCCGGCAAGGACAAGGGCAAGAGTTATGCGGAATACACCGCCGAAAAGCAAGGGACAAGCTATAAGGCGAAATTGAAGATTGCCATTGATACGCTCATTCCCCAAGTGAAAGACTTTGAAGAACTGATAAAGCGGCTGCAAGAAATGGGGTATGAGATAAAGACGGGAAAATACATATCATGCCGCACTCCCGGTCAAGAACGCTTTACCCGTTTGAAAACGCTCGGCGCGGCCTATGCGGAAGAAGCGATAACGGAACGCATTAAGGGCGTGTATATCGCCAAAGCAAAGCCGCTGCGGGAAGATAAAGGCATACGCCTTGTGGTGGATATTGAAAACAGTATCAAGGCCGGACAATCGGCGGGCTATGAACGGTGGGCGAAAATCCATAACTTGAAACAGGCCGCAAAGACGATGAACTTCTTAACAGAAAATAAGATAGAGCGTTACAGCGATTTAGAAAGCAAGATAGCGGATATTCTCGCCGCCCACGACGCGGCGGCAAAGGCGGTCAAGCAAGCGGAAAGCCGCTTGTCGGATTTATCGCTGCTGATAAAGCGCGCTGCGACATACCGCCAATTCAAACCGATATATGACGAATACCGCAAATCGCCGGACAAGGAAAAGTATCTGCGGGGGCATGAAAGCCAAATCATCTTGTTTGAAGCCGCCGCCAAAGCGTTAAAGGAAATGCAGATTAAGAAGCTGCCCGATCTCGCCGCGCTGCGCAAAGACTACGACAGCTTGAACGACAAAAAGGCCGCGCTCTATGAAGATTACCGCAAGGCGAAAAAGCAAATGCAAGAGTACGGCGTTATCAAAAAGAATGTTGACAGTATTCTTTACCCGTCCAAGAGCCGGACAAGGGAACAGGAACGGTAACGGCGGTTGTCCGCAAAAAATTAGAAAACATTTCCGGGTATATTGACTTTTATACGGTCTTTAAGTTATAATGACCGTATGAAAGTTTGGTGATGATTTTTGAAGCAAAAACTGATTGAAAAAATGCTTGCGGAAAACAACGGTATTTTGAAAACGGCTGATGTGGTCGCTGCGGGTATTTCAAAAGAATACTTTTATCAATATGCGAAAAAAACGGGGCTTGAAAAGGCGGCGCATGGTATCTACCTTTCGCCTGACGCATGGCCTGATGAAATGTATCTGCTGCAAGCGCAATTTCCAAAGGCGGTCTTTTCCCATGAAACGGCGTTGTATCTGCATGACCTCGCGGAAAAAGAGCCAATGCCGTTGACCGTAACCGTCGCGGCAAAGTATCATAATCCGCTGCTCATGGCAAGGGGCGTAACAATCGTTTATGTCAAAAACGAATGGTACAATATGGGTATTAGCGAAGCCGTTACTCCCGGCGGGCATACCGTAAGGGTCTATGATATGGAGCGTACCATTTGCGATATTATCCGCAAGCGGTCTGAAATGGATATTGCCGTATTCACCTATGCGGTACAGCAATACGCAAGACGAAAGAAAAAGGATATTCCAACGCTGATGGAATATGCGGGGGCAATGCACATTGAACGGCAAGTCCGCGAAATTATGGGGGTGCTATTGTAATGATTAGAACATCAAGACAGTTAAAGGACAAGGTGCGGAATATGTCAAAGAGCGACAGCAGCCGCGCCGCGCTGCTAATCCGCAACTACGGCATGGAACGCTTTTTAGAGCGCGTGTCCCTGTCAAGGTATAAGGACAATTTCATCTTAAAGGGCGGTATGCTCGTTTCCGCTATGGTGGGGCTTGAAAACCGCGCCACAATGGATATTGATACCACCCTGCGGAAAATGCCGCTTGATACGGCAAACGCAAAACGTATCGTTGAGGAAATCATCACCGTACCCATAGACGATAATATACGCTTTGAGATAAAGGACGTTTCAAACATCATGGACGAAGCGGAGTACGGCGGCGTCCGGCTTGCCCTCGACGCGCTGTTAGACACAATGCGTATTCCTCTGAAAATCGACATATCGACGGGGGACGTGGTAACGCCCGCCGCAATCAACTACCGTTACAAGCTGATGTTTGAGGACAGATACATCACCCTTTGGGCGTACAACCTTGAAACGGTGCTTGCGGAAAAGATAGAAACGGTATTGTCGCGGACAACCGCCAATACGCGGCTGCGCGATTTTTACGATTTATATATCCTGCAAGATACGGGCATGGATATTGATAAAAATATCCTCGCTGCGGCTCTCGCCGCCACTTGCCGCAAGCGGGAAAGTGAACGGATTTTACCGCGCTATGCGGCTATTCTCAATGACATTGAAGCAAGCCCCGCCATGCGGGAGCAATGGGAAAACTATCAAAAGAAAAACAGCTATGCGGCGGGTATCGTTTGGGACGATGTGATAACCGACATTCGTACCCTCTGCGATAGCTGCATAGGGCAATCATAGAAAGGGGGCTACGGGTATGGCGTTTCTGTTCACACAAGGGATATTTTTAGCGATAGGGCTTGCAATCAGCTTGATACTGCTGATAATCAGCGTGTTTGTGGGGCATATCATTTTCTTTGACAGTATCGTGTTGGGTATTATCGCCGGGGTATGCTGCAACCACTTTTTCACGCTCCACCCGGCGTTGTGCCTGCTCGTCGGGGTGGCGGTATTTGCCGCGCTGCTCTTTCTGCAAAATACCCGTTTCGGATTTTGGGCGATAGGGCTGCTGATGTCCGCTGTGTGGGCGTTCATCTTCGCCTTTTTCGCCTACATATTCGCGGGGGAAGATATGATATGGTTTTATGTGGTCTTGGGGCTGGCTTTCATCGTCATGGTGGGGCTGCACATCAAAGCAAGGTCAAACGAATAAACAAGGGGTAGAGCGTGGAACGTTAGGGGCTGAAAAAGCCTGTGTTTATGCGGTTTTCAAAGCGCAAAAACGCATAGGACGAACCTTTATATTCAAACCTCGAAAAACGGCTTTCTAACATTCCACGCAAGGGCTAAAAAAGAAAAGGGGCGCGGCGGCCGGAAATCCGGCAACCGCGCCCCTGCTGTGCGTTCGGCTATTCCTCGTCGGTCAAAGAAAACTCCATTTGCGCAAACTCGCTATCAGTCATGGCTTGCAGCTTGTCAACGGCTGCGGCGGCAAGCTGCTTCATATCCCCGTCCATGTACGGCATGGCGGCAAGGATATTTTGGGCTGTCTGTTCGCGGCTGTCCTGCCAATAGATACAGATAATGTTTTCTTCCTCAACGGTAAAACGGATATTCATAATCAAACCTCCCTGTCCTGCTTTAAGTTTTTTTGCTGCTGCTTTTGCGGCTGCTGCGCCGCCTGCTTCTTGTACTCGTCAAGCTGTTTGAGAATGGAACGCTTTTTAGGCGGCTGCTCGCGCTTTTCGGCTTTAACGGCGTTTGCAAGGTCAATGACGGAGATCGGCTCGCCGGACTTTGCTTTCTGCTCCAACTCGGCAACGGTGGGCGTTTGTGGCGTATTGTTGATGATACCGTCAAAGCTGTTATCGTTCTGTTCTACGGTGTCCTCGATGTGCTTCAGGTGGTTTTGCGGCTGCTCTGCCGCAATAGCAAAGGCGTAAGTACCGTTTGCCATAATGAGATATTTCCCATCGTCCGACGCATGATGAAAACCGTACCCTGCGGCTTCAATCTGTTCCCGCGTCATATCGGTAACGCTAAAGCGTCCTCGCGGTGTTTCGATTTTCTCACCTGTTTTAAGGCTGTCGGGGGGCATTTCCGGCTGCTGTTTCTGCGGGTCTGCGTGGGCTTGCACCCATGCTTGAAACTGCTCGGCGCTTTTGAAATGGGTAAACTCAATCCCGGCCTTGTTCAACTCGCTTTCAATGAAAGAGTGAATACCCTGCGGCTGCTTTTCAAGCTGCCCGTCCCGGTAGGTAAAGCCCTGCGCGGCGATTGCCTCCAGCGTACCGCCCGTAACGTCGCCATAAATCCGCTTGTCCGCGTCAACCATCGTTTGCAAGGTCGCTTGTACTGTTTCGGTCAACTCCCTTTGCTTGTCCGGGGGTAGTCCCTTAAATACGCTGCCGCGCCCGTTTTCCTGCGGCTGTAAAAACTCCGGCACTTGCCGATAACCGCCCTTATCTACATAATGGGCGGTGTCCTGCCCGTCCTGATGAAGCACTATCACGTCGGACATGGAAACGCTGCGCCCTTTGAAGTCTGCGGGGCGGTCGGTATTAAACTTTACCCAAATGCTTTCAAGGGTCATATCCGGCGCAAGGGGCGCGGTATAGGCAAGTTCATAATTCGCCGGGTCAACGGCAAGCCCCGCCGCCTGCAAGCGTTCGTAAGGCTCAAAGCGCAAATCCCGCGTTTCGTCGCCGCCCTTTAGCTGATAAATGGAAAAGGTGTTTTCCTGCTGCCTGTCCGTTTCCCGCTGCTGCTGCAACTCGGTAAAACGTCCCTCAATCGTGTTAATGAGTTCCTTTGCTGTCTGCTGTATGGTTTCAAGGGAAGATTTTAATTCGTTCATTTCCTTGCCGCTGCTCCACCCGGCGACATAAGCAAAGGAATAATCCGACGTATCAAGGCCGAAGTGCTGGCACACCGTATAGGCGACGCTCTCGGCCTGCACCTCGCGGGTGCGGCGGTCAACGCGGTTTTGTTCCTCTTTCGGCGCGTTCAAATCCACGTCATGCAGTTTTGCATGGGCGATTTCATGGATTGCGGTCTTTACGGCCTGCAATTCGCTCACGCCCTCTTTGATAGCAATTCTCTTGTCCTCCAAATGGAAATAGCCGTTTGCGCTGCCGTTGATTTCCTCAAAGGCGATTGGAACGGGGGACGCGGCTTCAAGGGCGGCGAAAAAGTCCTCGTACTGCTCCACATCGGCAAGCAAGGGCTTTACGGAAAGGTCGGGGAACTCCTTGCCCTCGGTCTGTGAAATGTCAAAGACAGATACCACCTTAAAGGCTGGTACGGTGATTTCCTGTTCCTCCTTGATGGGTTTCCCGTCTTTGTCAAGCATGGGCTTTTGTGTATCGGGGTCTATTTTCGTTACCCGCCGTTTTGTCTTGTACGGCGCGGGGGCAAAGATTTTAATGCCCGTTTCGTCCTTTTTCACCTGTCGGTCAAAATCCTTTTTCCATTGCGCATAGCCCTTTACAAGATTGCCGCCCTGCATGGTGATTAGGACAGTGTTATTAAAGCTGTAATCGTGAAACTTTGCCATGGCGTTTAGGTATTCCTTGTAGCGGTCGCTCTCGAAAACCGCTTGAATACCCTGCTCCAAACGCCCTGTGATTTCCTTTAGCTTTTCTGCGGGGTCTTTGCTGTTAAGGATAATCGGCACAACGGGGCGGGGCTGCTCCGGCTCTGCGGCCTGCGCTGCGCCGATAGCGTCAAAGTCGGCCTTTTCCGGGCCGGGCTGCTCCGGCTGCGGCGATAGCCGGTATTCCTCCGGCACTTCGCGCCCGTCGTAATGCTCGGTAAAGCGGCTGCGGTTATTGTAGATATAGCCCTGCCCGGTAAACCGCCCGCCCTGGTTAATTGCCGTATCGCTGCCGTAGCTTTCAAAATCGAAATAGTCCCACGCCTCACGCGGCAAGTCGATAGCTTTCTGTTCCTCAATCAGATAATACCCGTAATGTTCTTCTTTGAGAATGTCCGGGTATAGTTCGTAGCAATCAAGGTTTTGCGCAAGGTTGATTAAATCCTTAATGCTGCCTGTGTATTCGCCATGCGCAACCGCCGCCGCAAACTTCGTCCGTTCCGTTTCGTCCTGCGCTTCAAGCACTTTTGCCAAATAGTTCAGCTCGTCAAGGTGTTCCATTTCCGACAAGCAACGGGCAAGCCCCGGAATAGCGGAATTGTATTCTGTGATATGGATTTCTGTGTAATAGATACCGTCCATACCTATCCGGCGAAAAACCTCGTTCATTTCTTCCTGCGTCGTGGGAAACTTCACCCATTCGCCCAGGGGGTCGCCCTCAACATACTTTCTTCTGTTGCTGATATACGCTTCTAAAATGTATTCGTTCATTCTGTCGCTCCTTTCGGTTATGAGATTATTTAACGGCTGTTCCCATACGCCGCCAAAGCCGCGTATGACGGTATCGCCGTTTGCGTTGTTCTCGCTGAACATCTGCAAGGTGGAAAAGCCCTTGTCAAATGCTTCTATGTTCTGTGCGGGTATATCCGGCGCAAAATGGATTATCCCGTTTTTGTAGTCCTTGCCCGTTCCAATCCACCCACGAACAAAGCTGTCAAACGGGGCGTTTGCTCCGCTGTCAAAATGTTCCTCCGCATGGCTTGAAACAAGGCGGCTGCTCTTGTGCTGATACCCTAAAATCAGTTCGCCCGTCTGCGGCTGATACATAAAGCGGCGGTTTTGTATCTGCCGCATATCAAAGGACGTGCGGCGGGTGTCAATCAGCATGAGCGCGTCGGTTATCTCGGTTTTTCGCCTGTCCTGTATCGGCTGCGCCTCCTTTCAAATAAAAGGGTTTGGGACTATCCCAACAAGCAAAATTCCCGCCGTTTCCAAAGGACGCGGCGGGGATTTATCGCAAATGGGTACTCATTTGCTGTGCTTGCTATTTAGTCGTTTTCTTCCGTAGCCTCCTGTTCCTCTCGCTTTCCGCTTTCTGCCTGCGACGTATCTTCTCGGCGCAAGCGGGGCAATACTTCGCCCGGTTGCTGCCCGCCGCAAAGCTGCTTTTGCATACCGCGCAACGCTGCAAGGGTACGGCTTTATCTTTGGTAATTTCCGCGTACAGTTCCTTATTCGCGGGCAATACCGCCTCGCGGAAGTAGCGGCAACAAAGGGAATAGCTGATACTCTGCACACATACGCAAGTTTCCCCGTCATCAAGCAAAAGGCAATTCCCTAAATCATTGTTCGCGCACTCGGCGCGGGTCATTTTCTTTACCGCCCGGAATTGCCGTTCATCTAACCTAATCATGGTTTCTGCTCCACGCGGTAATTTACATACTTGCCGCCCGTATCGGCAAGGAGTACCACGCCGTCAAAGGTCTTGCCCGTCTTGGTGGAGTGCATACCTTTGATTTTCACTTTCCCGTCTTTCAAGAGCGCGGCGGCGATTGCTTTTGTAAACGCCTTTTTGCGCTGCTCGAAAAACCTGTCGTTCTTCCACATCACAAAGGAACAAGCGCGGTCAGAACAATAAAAGTTTTTCTTGCCCTCAAAGACGCTTGCGCCGCAACGGGGACAACTGCCGATTGCCTCCCGCTGCGGGGTGAACAATTTCGCCTTGTCCTCTGAAATATGCGAATAGGTTTTGACAAGCCCCGCCGCCATTTCCTCAATGCCGCGCATGAAGTCGGCGGGATCTTCACCGCCCTTTGCGATTTCGGTCAGGCGCGTTTCCCATTCGGCGGTAAGCTGCGGGGAAGTAAGCGTTTCCGGCAAGACGAAAACAAGGTTATACCCGTCCTTTGTCGCTGTCAGCTTCTTGCCGCTGCGCTCCATAAAGCCCGCGCTAATCAGCTTTTCAATGATACCCGCCCGCGTCGCCGTTGTGCCTAATCCCTTGCGCCCTGCGTCCTCCGGCGTTTCGTCTGTTCCGGCGCGTTCCATAGCGGACAGTAGCGTATCTTCGCTAAATGCCTTTGGGGGCTGCGTGTAATGCTCGGTAAGCGACGCCGCCACATCGGAAAATGCCTGTCCCTCCGCAAGCGGGGGCAAGGCCGCCGCGTCCGGCTCGGCTTCGTCCTCGTCTGCCTTTGCGTTCAGGGAAGAACGGAAAAGGCGGTCAATCTCGCGCCAACCGTCGCAAAGCGTCGTTCTGCCTTTTGCGGTAAAGGTATGTTCGCCGCAAGAGAAAACCGCCGTTACCGCTTCATACTCATAGGGTGCGGAAACGGCGCAAAGCGTTTTACAGCATACAAGGGATAGTAGCTTTTTCTCGCTTTCCGGCAATTCGGAAAAGCCCTTTTTGATAAACTCGGCTGTCGGTAAAATGGCGTGGTGGTCGGTTACTTTGCCGTTGTCGGTGATACGGGCAATATCGGCGGTAAGCCTTGCACTCTGCATATAGGGGAGAATACCGCAAAGCCCGTCAATCAGTTCTGCCGCGCTGCCCTGCATATCGGAAGTGATATATTTGCTGTCGGTGCGGGGGTAGGTCAAAAGCCGCTTTTCATAGAGCGATTGCGCGTAGTCAAGGGTCTGCTTCGCCGTAAAGCCATACAAGCGGTTTGCCTCCCTTTGCAGCGCGGTAAGGTCAAACAGCTTCGGTGGCGAAACGGTCTTTTTCTCTTTTACAAGGGAAGTGCAAACGGCCTGCGATTTCTCGCAAGCCGCTTTCATCTGCTGCGCCGCTTCTTCCTCAAACTGCTTTTCGGAAAGGGCGGTAACGCCGCCCGCCTGCAAGCGCACGATATGATATTTTTCCTTTTGAAAACGCTCGATTGCATAATCCCGCTTGACAATCATATCAAGGGTGGGGGTCTGGACGCGCCCCACGTTGAGCGTCTTATGATAGAGGATAGAGAAAAGGCGGGTGGCGTTAATGCCAATCAGCCAATCGGCCTTTGCCCTGCAAAGCGCGGATTGATAGAGGTTATCGTATTCCCGCCCGTCTTTGAGTTTTGAAAAGCCCTCGCGGATTGCGCTGTCCTCCATGCTGCTAATCCATAGCCGCTTGATAGGCTTGCTGCAATTCGCCTGTTCATAGACGAAACGGAAAATCAATTCGCCCTCGCGCCCCGCGTCGCAAGCGTTCACCACTTCGGCAACGTCGGCGCGGTGCATGAGTTCTTTCAGGATATGAAACTGCTGCTCCTTGCCGCTTGCTATGACATACTGCCATTCGGCGGGAATAATGGGTAAATCCTCATACCGCCATTTTCGGTATTGCTCGTTATATCCCGCCGCGTCCACGAAGCTGATTAAATGGCCGATACACCACGAAACAAGGTAGCCGCCGCCCTCATAGTGGCCGCTGCGCTTCTCGCTTGCGCCCAATACGGCGGCTATGGCCTTTGCGACGCTCGGCTTTTCCGCAATAACTAATTTCATTCTTCGTCCTCCTGTTCGTTGTTGTCCGTTTCCGCTTCTTCGGTTTCCTCGTCCTCGTCAAAATCGTAATCGTCAAGATCGGCGCTGCCTTTCGCCGCGTCCTTTTTCGGCTTCAAAACCTTAAAATAGTAGAACGCGCCGCCGCCCGCCGCTGCAAGCAAGAGTACCACAAGCAAGATACCGCCCATGCCGCCGCTTTCTGCCTCCGGCTCGTCGGGCTGCTCCGGCTCAGGCTCGACCTCCGCGCCCGCGCACTCGCTCATGGTGACGCTGCAAACGGGGCAAGCGGTGTTGACGTTTCCGGCTGTGCTTTTGTCGGTACAGCTACAAACGGCGGGGGCTGCTTCGCTCTGCTCGTCCTCCATAAGCTGCAAAAGGTCTGCTTCGTCCACCTGATTTAAGAAATGGACGGTGTTTTCCCCGTCCTCTGCCCGGTCAATGATGATGTAAAAATAGTTGCCGTTTTTGGTAACGACGGTAATAAACTGCTTATCGCCGGACGCTTCGCCCGTTATATCGTCCACAAGGCTCATGTTGCCCTCCGGCGTTAGGGGCTGCGGCTCATAACCTCCCGTTTCTTCCTCCGGCTCGGTATAGTCGTATTCTTCGCCGCCGCCCGCATAAGCGGTAACAGAAAAGCCGCCCATGATTACAAGGGCGGCAAGCATAACGGTAAAGGTGCGGATTAGCTTTTTATTCTTCATCTTCGCTGTCCTCCTGCTCGGTATAGTCGGCCTCCGGCTGCTGCGGTGCGGGAAGTTCGCCGCTTGCATAGGCCGCAAGGAACGCGGCAAGCTGCGCCGCGTCGATGTTGACGGATTTCACAATCTGAACAATCTGCGCGTTTTCTTCCTCGGTTTTCCGGGCTTCAAGGTCTTTCAGCTTGCCCTGATATTCAAGGATTTTCGCCCTCGTCTTTTCAATGTCCCTGTCGATACGGTCAAGTTTTGCGTTTGCCATAAGTAAAATGCTCCTTTCAAATGGTTTGTTCATAACGGTATTTCATCTGCGGGGGATAGAGGTCTTGCGCGGGTTTCCGGCTGCCCGTCCAACGCTTGCCGCCTGCAAGTCCGGCGCATTTCCACCCGGCGGCGCGTAAACTCGCGCCGTTTTCGGTATCAAGGGTATAGGTGATGATTTTTTCATAGCCCATAGCCCGCGCCGCCCGCCAAGCGGCGGCATATAGCATACTGCAAGCGTTTTTTGTCCCGTCTGTGCATAGGCGGTTTACTTCAAGCGTTAAGCCGTTATCCAAATAGCGGCTGACGGGTCGCCCAACGATAGCCACGCCGACAAGCTGCCCGTCTGCGGTGCAGCCGATTGAAAACTTATGCCCGGTAACGGGCTTATGGTGGCGGTGGTGCTGCGCGACAAAGGCGTTTGCTTCGGCAAGTGAAACGGGCTTTAATACAAGCAAGGCGCATACCTCCCTTAAAGTACGCGCCCGTAGGCGTAGAAATGGGATTGCCAATAGCTTGTGTTGAGTTTTGAATACTGAATAGGGTCGCCGCAATGCAACATCATCGGGTTTCCGGCCTCGTCTGCGCCGACGTAGATACCGACGTGCGAAACGCCGGGGGTGTCGTATGTTCCCGTAAAGAATACCAAATCGCCGGGGCGCGGGGTGGAAACGGGGGTTGAAATGTTGTATAGCCCCTGCGCGCCAAGCCTGCCCGTATTGTATAGCCCGCTGTTCGTCAGCACATAGGAAACAAAGCCGCTGCAATCAAAGGACGTGTTCGGGTTGCTGCCGCCCCACACATACGGGTAATACAAATACTTTTCCGCTTCCTCAATCAGCCGCGCAAAGTGTTCATCTTCCAAGTAGGCGGCGGGTACTTCATACTTCGCCGGGGGATTGGTGATGTACTTCGGAATATAGCTTGACTGCGGGAATAGGTCTGCTCTGTTGCCAAGCGTTGACATATACACCGCATACATGGATAGGGTTTCCTCGCCCATGATGTAAACAGGAACATGGGAAAGATTGAAGTTTTCCAAGTCCACATTCAAAATGTAGTAATTGTAGGCAACTGTAACCTCATATTCGTAATACTCCGTTGAGGTTTCGCCCGTTTCCGGGTCGGTTACGGTATAGCTGCCCGTCCGCGTTTCCGTCCGATAGCGTACCTCCACTTCTTCGGTAACGGTCAAGATGTACTGCTTTTCAAACAGCATTTCCATTGTGCCTTGCGCTTCGGCAAGGGTAAAAACGCCCTCATGCCATGCGGAAAGGATAGAGATTAAAACGTATGGGTCATGCTCTATCTCGTCTGCCGTTACCCGGTATTCGTCATAGCCGGGATATTCGCTTCCGACGTTATCCAAGCGGTTTTGCAGTTCTTCCTCCATAGCAAGATAGGCGGCCTCCGCGCCTAAAATATCCGCGTCCTCGGACAGATAAGAGGACGCAATCACCGCGCCGCCAGTATTGCCGCCGAACATGGAGCAAGAGGACAAGCCGCCGAACAGCATATACAGCACAAGGGCAATTCCCAAGACGATTAAACAGCCTTTCCAATGCCGCACGACAAAGGACGCGGCGCATTTGGTTTCCTGCGCCGTTTTCTTCGCCGCCTTTGCCGTTTTCTCGGCGGTCTTTTTTACCGTCTTGCCCGTTTTGACCGTCTTTGCGTACTGCCGCTTGATACGCTGCTTTTGTATAAAGCGGGATAGCGGGTTAGAGTGTGCAAGGGCGGGGTTGTCGCGCAAGGCTTTTTGATAGAGGTAATCCGCGTTTGCCTTGACCGCTTTTTGCTCGGCCTTTGCCGCCGCCCGGTATGGTTTCAGCTTATGGCTGCGTATGCCGCGCTTAACGCCGCGAATAGCTATGCCCTCGGCCTTTTCAAAGACAAGTTCGGTCTTGTGTCCGGCCTCCACGCCCACATTCTCGCCCTCTACCTCATGGATTTTGCCATGTACGGCGTTGCCAAACTCCCGCGCCGGACGGGAAAGGGGGTTATGCCGCAATTTGCCGTTCGGCGGTTTATCCGTCTTTTCAAAGGCAAGGCGTGTTTTCGCCTTGCCTGCTGCCTCGTCAAAGGTACGCTCTTTCACAATCCTTGTCTTTTTGGGGACAGCCGCCCGCGCCGCGTCCAGCTTGTCGGCCTTTTTCTCTGCCTTGCGGATATACTTTTCAAGGGTAGGGTCGGCGCGTTCCTCTGCGGAAAACTGCAAGCGGCTTGTCTGCGTTTTGCTCTGCGCTTTGGAATATGCCTTTTTCGCCGCCTTTTTGGATTTATGGCGGGTAATCTCGGTATCTATGCGTTCGATTACCTTTTCCGCTGCGGCGGTGGGCGCGGCGGCATAGTTTTCTTCCTGCGGCCTCTCGCTGATACTCGACGTTTCGCCCGTATTCAGGTTTTGCAAAACCGCCCCGTCGCGGGTCATTTTCTGCGTTACCTTGTCGGACGCTTTCAGTTCCTTGCTCAATCTTTCTCACCTCCAATCCGCTTTTGCGCAAGGGTGCAGTATTCGGGGTTTAACTCAATGCCGATATATCGGCGGTCAAGAGATTTTGCAGCAAGCCCCGTTGTGCCGCTGCCCAAAAAGGGGTCAAGCACAACGCCGCCGACGGGACAGCCCGCCAAAATGCACGTTTCGGCCAGCTTCGGGGGAAACGCCGCGAAATGACCGCCGCGATACGGTACGGTGTTAATCTGCCATACGTCGCGGCGGTTGCGGATAGGCAATATCATTTCGTCGGTATATGCGCCTTTCTTTCGCGGGGAATTGATAGGCTGCCGCCTGTTCTGTCCGGGAATAGCCGCCGCGTATTTGTTGTTTTCGCCCCTGCCGCCTTTCATTCTCGCCGCTGTTGTGGGGGCTATCGGCTCTGCGACAGCCTGCCAATCGTAATAATACTTTTTGGATTTTGTAAGCAGAAACACATACTCATAGCAGCGCGACGGCCTATCTTTGGTGCTTTCGGGCATGGGGTTAGCCTTGTACCAAATGACAGAACTGCGCAAATACCAACCGTCGCCCCGCAAGGCAAGGGCGGCAAGCCAGGGAATACCGATTAAATCCTTGGGCTTGCAGCCGGGGGCGCGGTGGTTAATAGATACCTGCTGCCCGTTTCTGCCCTTTGGATATTTCGGGTCAAAATGTTCCGCTTTGCTGCCTGTCCCGCAATAGGTATCAGCGATATTCAGCCAACAAGTCCCCTCCGGCGTAAGGACGCGCCTGACCTCATGGAATACCGCCACAAGGCGGTTTATGTATTCCTCCGGCGTGTCCTCCCGTCCAATCTGCCCGTCCGCGCCGTAGTCGCGCAAGGCGTAATACGGCGGGGACGTTACGCAACAATCAACGCTGTTTTCCGGCAAGGTTTTCAGCACTTGCAGACTGTCGCCGCAATAGATTTTGTCCGTTTCAAGCCTCATGCGGACACCTCGCCCGGTTTGGTAGTCATAATGCGGTAGAGTTCTGTATCTTGCGGGAAATGGTCGATAAAGGGCAACACGACGTTCCCGTAAAAAATCAAGCCCTCGCCCGCTTCGGAATGGGTTACATAGGTTAGCTGCTGCTGTGAAATGTTAAGCTGCTTTGCAAGGATTTCCCTGTCGCCCTGCGCCTGATTGAGCATATACACAAAATCGCTGTTTTCAAAGATATTCTCAATCTCTCTACTCGCTAAAAGGTCTTTCACATTTTGGGTTATCCCGGTGGGTATGCCGCCCCATTTCCTAAACCTTTTCCAGATTTCCACGCTGTAAGCTGCGGTCTGTTCCTCTTTCAAGAGCAAATGAAACTCGTCGATGTAGTACCTCGTCGCCTTGCCCGCGCTGCGGTTGAGCGTTACCCTGTTCCAAACCTGGTCTTGGACGATTAACATACCGATTTTCTTTAGCTGCGTACCCAGTTCCTTAATGTCAAAGCACACAAGGCGGTTATGAATATCCACGTTCGTCCTGTGGTTGAAGATGTTAAGGCTGCCATGCACATACAGTTCCAACGCCGACGCGATACGCTGCGCCTCCTTTTCCGGCTGCCGCTTTATCTCGTCGTAGAGGTCGCCTAAAATCGGCATATTTTCGGGCTTCGGGTCGGCAAGGTAGGCGCGGTACACGTTGATAACGGCGCGGTCAATCAGGGTCTTTTCAACGGCTTCAAGCCCATTTTTTCCGCCCATAATTAACTCGCAAAGGGATAAGATAAAGTCGCTTTTGAGCGCAATCGGCGTGTCGCCCTCGCTGTAATTGAGGTTTATATCCATCGGGTTTAGATACTGCGGCTTTCCGTCCGCGCCCTTGCCCGTAGGGGATAGCCGGATAGTCTGGCCGTTTAGCCGTTGCACAAGGGGATAATACTCCGCTTCGGGGTCGCAAACGATTATATCGTCCTGCGTAACGAGAAAGGCGTTTGTAATCTCGCGTTTCGCGGAAAAACTTTTGCCGCTGTTATGCACAATCAGCCCGTTTGCCAAAACGAAGTTGAAATGCGCCGGGACGGTCAAATCGTAAACGGGGATTTTTTCGGGTAGCCGCTGCACACACACCCGCATGACGGTATGGCCGCCGGAAAGTAGCTGTCCCTCCTTGATTTCCTTTGCGGGGATATATGCGCCCTTTTCGTCCATGATTAGGTGGGTATCGGTGCAGCGAAAGGCTGTTCCGTCCTTGAGTTCGATTATCTGCAATTCGTCGGCATATTTCTCAATGCGGATTTCCTTTGCCGCCGCGTTTACAAGCCGCCCGCTGCGCTCGTCGTAGGCCTTGATTTCCGTTTCCGTAATGCCGCGCTCCACCAGTTCCGCAAAGGACGCGGTTTTCCCGTCTGAAAGGATAAAGCGCGTATCGCCTGCAAAACAGCCGGGAGTACCCAAGATTAAGCCGTTCGGGTTTTTGAGTAGTTTTCTGTCGCAAAGTATCATGTTGTTGGAAAGGGCGTTTAAGCCGTAATACAAGGCCTCGCCCCGCTGAAACAACTCTTGAACGGTGAACGGCACAAAAATAGCGGTGCTGCTCGTAGTCAAGCCCCGCTGTATCTTGATTAGGTTTTCCCCAAGCGGAATAGAGGACATTAGCCCTTGCTCCTGCTGGTAGTCAAGCCGGGTCAACGCGCAATTATACTTCTGCGCCACGCTTGCCGCCCCAAATATATCGTTTTCCAGTTTTCTTTTCGTGTCCGCAAGGTTTAAGACAATCAGCGTCAGCAAAAACATTCGCTCGTTTCTGCTCTGTAAATCGCGCAAGAGGTTTTTTGCCTCCCCGCCGTAGGTCGCAAGGTCAGACGGTATAATATCCATATCGTAGCCGCTGTGCACCGCCTTTTTCTGTTCCTCGATTTTCATACGGTCTAAATCGGTGATTTTCCGTTTGATAGTCTTTATCGCCTCGTTATGCTCAATGCTGCGGATATGCAGATTGACAACAATCCCGTTTTCGGCCTCCATGAAGTCGGCAAGCATACGGTCGTTGAGTTCCGGCGCAAGTATCTGAATGAAAGAAGCTGCGCCGTACTTGCCGCCCATGCGGAACATTCGCCCCTCGCCAAAGCGGAAAGAGGACGGGGCGATAAAGTCCTTGACGGACAGGCCGCTTGCGGGCAGCCATTCCCACGCGAAACGGAAGCGTTCGCCCTCCGGGTGGAAAATACCATGCAGCACTTCAAGCCGCTGCGTCCCGTCAAGCGTCCGCGCCGCCGCGCCAAGGGTCTTGAAATGGTTGAGCGTGTCCGTTTCGATACGGGCAAGCCGCGCCCGCGCCATTTTGACGTTTTCCGCTTCGATGGTAAAGGTGAGATACTTTGTTTTCACCAAGCCGTTGTTGCCCCGTTCAAGCTGCGATTGCAGCATGGCGGTATATTCGGCTCTGATACTGTCAAACTCGTCCCCCTGCGGTGGGATTGCGATACTCTGCTGAAAATCCTCCTTGTTCGCAAAACGGCTGATTAGGGATAGCTGCACGCTGATAGAAGCGTCAAACGAATTATACATATCGCATAACGCCTCAAAGGTCGCCGTTTTATCGTCCGCTTGCGCCAACTGGTAGTTTATATCCTGGAACTCAATGCACTTTGAAAAGCGGTTGTTCGCCAGCCTGCAAATCCCGTCCTTATACATGATTTCAAACGGTATGCTGTCCTGTGCGGTATAGGGCTTTCCGTCGCCCTTTGCCTGCCGGATAGCGGCGGCGATCTGCTTTTTTTCCTTGCGCGTCAATTTACGCTTTACGCTTTGGGTATTTACCTTTTCCTTTGACAATCGCCCGTACCTCCTTGTCTAATTGCTCCTGCCGCGAAAGGGCGGCGTAAAAATTGTTGATTTGATAGGGTCGCTCTTTGGGACGGATAAACTTGACCTCCACAAATTGCCGGATAATCACTTCAAGGGGCTGGCCATGCTTTTCATACATGGCGAATAGGAACATGGGTAACATGACAAGCACCATGCAAAAGGCGGCGGTAGTCGTTCCGGCAACGTCTTTGAGCAAAAAGAAAAGCGGTAATCCTACAATCACCGCCGCGCTGAAACATACAAGCTGCCGCTTCGTCAAGCCGAACAACACCTTTGTTTTGATTTTCGTTAAGTCCTTTGGGACAGTTACATACGCCATTTTTCCACCTCCTTAATGTGCGCCGAACAAACTCTTTGCCAAGCTGCCCGTTTTCAAGAGCGTAAAGCACAAGAGGACGGTATAGCCCATGCAAGTCCATATCGCGCCGGATATGTCGCCCGTTACCGCGATGGTCTGAACGAGTACCGCATAGATACCGACGCAAATCATAATGAGAAACGCCTGAAAACCGAGGGCAAGCAGCGATTTCAGGTAGTTTTGACCGACGCTGCCCCATTCGTGGTTTACCATTGTCGCCATAGGGATAGGCGCGATTGAGGACACCAAATATATCTCAATCATTCGCCCATACACCACAAGCATAATGCAGATAGACAGGGCTTTCATCGTCAAGCCAACAAAGAGCGATTGAAACCATAGGCCGATAAGCCCGCCAATGCTCATAGCTTCAAGCCGCGCCTCTAAATCGGCAATGACGCTTGCAATATCAATGCTCGTATTGCCGATAATCACGCCCGCGCTGCGGTTGACAACGCTTTGCGTAACATCAAACACGCCCATGACGATATTCCAACAGTTCGTAACGAAAAGAACGGCGATAAACGTCTTGAAAATCCACTTAAAGAAGATGGATGTGTCAAAATCGTGCATATTGTTCTTTTCGATTACCATGTGTATCAACTCATAGCACATTACAAAGGTGATGATGATACCCGCAATAGGAACAATGACGTTTTCCGACAGGCTGCGTACCATATTGAAAATGCCCGCGTTCCACCCTGCGGGAGTAGTTCCCAGTTCGGCGGCAATCTCGCCAACCTCCGTATTTACGCTGTCAAACAGGCCGGACAGGTTAGCGAGTATTCCGTCTGTGAGAATACCCCTAAACCATTCTTCCAACATTTGTCCTATCAAGGCTTAATCCCTCCTTTCCCGCACACTCCCGCCGGGGGCGGGAGTGTGCGGATAGAGATTGTATAGTCCGGCATTATCCGAACAGGCCGGAAAGCAAAGGCACAAGGACAAGGCCAATCAACGCAACGCCGCCCCCGGCCATGAGCTGCTTCATGCCCTGGCTTTTTGCGCCCGGATTATCATTTCCATATCCTTCCATGAGGTTAATGCCTCCCCAAATCCCAAGGCCTGCGCCAAGGGCGATTACCAACGTTTGAAGTACATCAACTGCGCTATTAAAGAAATCCATATAGTTACCTCCATTTTTGAAATTGATTTTTTGGTGTGAAATGAAAAACGCCGCCGTTTTTTATTCGGCGGCCGCGTCCTCGTCGGACAATTCTATTTCGTATATGTCAAACACTTCATCAGGCTTTACGATTGGTGGGCGCTTTTTCATATACCGTTCAATGTCAAAAATGTTTTTCTTGTCATAGTCGGAAAGGTACTTGTAGTGCGGGTGCTGCGTAATGTCGTATTTGTCGCTGAAAAAGGGGCGCACGCCGCGCAACTGCAAGATACATTTCCCACCGTCCATAACTGCTATTTCGTCTTTGGTCATCAACTCCTTTCCTAATTTTTGGTAGTTCAGGCCATGCGAAACCTGCGTTCCGCGATTTTCCGAAGTGTTAAAGCTGTCTATCGTTTCCTTGCCTAACACCTCCGATATTTCTTTGAGGGTCGTTTGTTCTTTCCCTCCCAAAAACAAGGTGCTGTCGCAATTACCGGCAATGGTATCTGCGCTGTCCTTGTAAATGGCTTTTAGCTGGCTTTGCGATTGCAGAATGATAGAGGCTGACATTTCCCGGCTGCGTATGGTGGCAATTAGTTTCTCAAACTGCGGTATCTGCCCTATGTTCGCAAACTCGTCCAATAAAAATCTGACGTGGACGGGTAGCCTGCCGCCATACACATCATCGGCCTTATCGCAAAGTAGGTTGATTAGCTGCGATTGCAGAATTGCTATAACGAAATTAAAGGTCGTATCGGTATCGCTCATAATGAGGAAAAGCGCGGTTTTCCTGTCGCCCAAAGTGTCAAGTTCCAAATCGTCGTAGGCCATGAGGTCGCGGAGTTCCTTTATATCAAAGGGCGCAAGCCTCGCGCCGCAACTGATTAGAATAGAGGAACGGGTTTTGCCCGCGCTTAACAGAAACTTTTTGTACTGCTTGACCGCAAAATGCTCCGGCTCCCGTTCCTCTAAATCCGCAAAGAGCAAATCCACCGGGCTTTGATACTCGCTGTCGTCCTCCCGCGCCTCGCTTGCGTTTATAAGTTCAAGCAAGGTGATAAAGTTCATTTCTTCCTCCGGGGCTTCATACCAGATGTAGCCTATCAGCGCGGAATACAAAAGCCGTTCCGCTTTTACCCAAAAATCCTCGCCGGATTTTTCCCCGTCGCCCTTTGTATTGACAATCAGGGTGTTTACCAGTTTCAAAATGTCTTTCTCGCTGTGGATATACACAAACGGGTTATAGTGCATGGATTTTGAGAAATTGATAGTATTTAGCGCGGCAATACGGTACTTTGCCCGTTCCAATAATTGCCCTACCTCGCTTAACAGGCTGGCTTTTGGGTCGGTAATCAGGAACGAGCAAGGAAAATCCTTTGAAACGCATTGCATGATATTGGGCTTCACATAAAACCTTGTCTTTCCGCTGCCGCTGCCGCCAATGACTAAAACGTTCTTATTGCGGGCGTATTTCGGCTGCTTCGGCCGGCTGTTCATCGTCAGGCGTTCGGTCTGCGTCAAGATGATGTTGTTTTCAAATACCGGGTCGATGTAGGGGGCTATATCCTCCTTGCCGCCCCATCTGGCCGAACCGTACTCCATGCCTTTACGGTATTTCTTCGCGTTTTTGCCTTTCACATAGACAATCAGCCGGATAATGGCCGCGCCGATAACGCCTATGAGCAAATCAAGCGGGTGCAAACTCGGCAAGGCATTTTCAAAGGCCGCTGAAAAGCCCTGCGCGATATGCAGCACCTTTGCGGAAATGTCCGCGCCCAGTGCAAGCCGCGCCGCCTGTCCCACCTTATCAAAGAGATAGACGAACAGCGCGTAGGGAAGATTGGTAATAATCAGCTTCTTTGCGTCTATCCGCTTCATATTGACCGCCCCCTATCAAGGTTTTTCAACTTTTCGCGGGTGGCGTTAAGCTGCTTCGATTTTTCCTTTGCGGCGGTCAGGGCTTTGCGGATTGAGGGCTTTTTATCCCGTTTCAGCTTCTTTGCGGAAAACTCCTGAAACGCGGCGGTCATAACGTCGGTATCGCGCCCTTTGAAGAATACGAGATAGTGAGGTTGTTCGCCCTTGACCTTTTTCAGCGAAAAATCAATCCCATATTTCCGCGCCGTACTCTCAAACGCCTTGATGTTGTCGTTTGTGATTTCGATATTGGAAACGCCCGCGTTCTGCTTCATTAGCTGCCGCATGGTCTGTTTTCCCTTGTGCGGCGCGTTCCTGCCCTTTTGATAGGCTTCTAAAAACAGCTTGATTGCCTTTTGCAAGGCCTTTGCGGTCAAACGCGCCGTTCCTTTTCCCATTCTCACCGAAAGGGTGATTACTTTTTGCGTGGTTTCCTCCTGCAAGGTGTCAACTCCTTTCCTCGCGTATTTTCAGCAATTACAAACTGTCCCCCGGGTTACAGGTATAATCAGGTATGCCTTTTTTCTTCGGCGCACCCCAATCGCTGCCGTAAAAGTCATGGTTGACCTCGGCGGTATAGAAGTGTCCCATCGTTGAGGGCGCGGAAAACAGCGTTTTCAGCATATACGCCCGTATGTTGTAAACCTTGGTGGTGTTCTTGTCGATACGGTCAAAAACATACTCGATATGGAATTGCCCGATTTTCATTAGGCGGCTCTTTACCAACTCGGCGGGGTACTTCTCGCCGCCCACCTTGATGTATTTTGCTGTGCTGCATACCGTTTCAAGTATGAGTTCCACAATTTCATCTACCCGTTCCGGGTCAAACTGGCCGCACAAGGCTTCATACTCGATGTTGTCCTTGATAATATCCCGATAAATCGAAACTGCGCTGTTTCCGTCAATCTCATCAATCCCGCCGAACGGCGGCGCGTCCTCCGGCTCTGCCGGATAGATTGATTGATGGATATTTGATACATCAGTAATTATTTTTTCTTTCTTTGATATATCTTTATTTAATTGCATTGGATTTTCCAACGTAGGTTTTTCCAACGTAGGATTATCCAACATTGGATTTTCCAACGTAGGTAAATCCAATATAGGCGGCTGCCCGTCCTCGGTAGCTGCCGCTTCTTTCTCGGCGGGCTGCGGCCGCTCGTAGATTACATAGTCCGCGCCCCGCAAGCGTCCCTTTTCGTCGCGCTCCCGGCTGCG
>CDZG01056299.1_pt1 | contig 21828 bp, 20 predicted proteins | sample 557741 | NCBI WGS metagenome assembly CDZG01 (sample SAMEA3182086, study PRJEB8094) | gut metagenome | biome: human; feature: gut; material: Stool; isolation source: human stools | place: Canada | collected 2013-01-21
CAAATTTGGAACCCCCGTATCAGGCGGCGCGCACCAAGACGCCCGTAAGGTGAGTATCGAGTGGAACGCCAGACTGAAACATAGGCGCTCGCCTGAATTCAGATGCAGAATGCACCAAACCGTAACCCAGCGCCCCTTTTCTCCCCCTTCTTTTCCGGCAAGACGGAAAAGAAGGGGCCGCCGGAGGCGCGTCAGAAACGACCACGACGGAACGAGCCGCCGCAAGCGACGTCTCTTATCCTCTGTGCTCGTTTCTTCCTTTCCAAACCGCAAACTGAATTTGCGGTTTGGGTTTTATGGCAAATCTGCGACAACCTCTCAGTCGCCTGCGGCGACAGCTCTCCCAAAGGGAGAGCCAAGAACCTTCCCCTGCGGGAAAGCATTGAGGAACGAACCAAAAGGAACGAATTACTATGCCAAAGAAAAAACAACCGGAGAGCAAAAAGCATGACGACCCGAATGTGATGGGGCTGCGGGCGGAGGTGCTCGAGCAGCCGATCTGCCAGACGCTGGAGTCGAACTACATGCCCTACGCCATGTCGGTCATCGTCTCGCGCGCCATCCCGGAGATCGACGGCTTCAAGCCGTCGCACCGCAAGCTGCTCTATACCATGTATGAGATGGGGCTTCTCACCAAGCCCCGCACAAAATCCGCCAACATCGTCGGCCAGACGATGAAGCTGAACCCTCACGGCGACGCTGCCATCTATGAGACCATGGTCCGCCTCGCCCGCGGCAACGAGACGCTGCTGCACCCCTTCGTCGACTCCAAGGGCAACTTCGGCAAGGTCTACTCCCGCGATATGGCCTACGCCGCCTCCCGCTACACCGAGGCGAAGCTCGAGCCGATCTGCCAGGAGCTCTTCCGCGACATCGACGCTGACACCGTCGACTTTGTCGACAACTACGACGGCTCCATGCAGGAGCCCGTCCTTCTGCCGACGACCTTCCCGAACGTCCTCGTCTCGGCCAACATGGGCATCGCCGTCGGTATGGCGTCGAACATCTGCTCGTTTAACCTCGCCGAGGTCTGCCGCACGACGATCGCGCTCATCAAAAACCCGGACGCGGACCTGCTCGACACGCTCCCGGCCCCGGATTTCCCGACGGGCGGCGAGATCCTCTACGATCCGGCGCAGATGCTGCAGATCTACCAGACGGGCCGCGGCTCGTTCCGCCTGCGGGCAAAATGGCGCTATGTCAAAGAGGGGAACATGATCGAGATCTATGAGATCCCCTATACCACCGCCACCGAGATCATCCTCGACAAGGTCGCCGAGCTCATCAAGGCCAACAAGGTCCGCGAGATCAGCGACATGCGCGACGAGACCGACCTGAACGGCCTCAAGCTTACCATCGACCTCAAGCGCGGCGCCGACCCCGACAAGCTCATGCAGAAGCTGTTCAAGACGACGACGCTGCAGGACGCCTTCGGCTGCAACTTCAACATCCTCATCGCCGGCATGCCGCGCGTGATGGGCGTGCGCGAGATCCTGCAGGAGTGGACCGCGTGGCGGACCGAGTGCGTGCGCCGCAGGCTCTATTTCCAGATGAACAAAAAGAAGGACAAGCTGCACCTGCTCAAGGGCCTCGGCCGGATCCTTCTCGATATCGACAAGGCTATCGCCATCATCCGCGAGACGGAGCTTGACGCCGAGGTCATCCCGAACCTCATGATCGGCTTCGGCATCGACCAGATCCAGGCCGAATACGTCGCCGAGATCAAGCTGCGAAACATCAACAAGGAATTCATCCTGAACCGCCTGAAGGAGACGGAGTCTCTGGAAAAGGAGATCGCCGAGCTCGAAGCGACGCTCGGCTCCGAAAAGAAGGTGCAGGCGCTCATCTGCAAGGAGCTCGAGCAGGTCGCGCAGAAATACGGCAAGGAGCGCAAGACCACCCTTGTCTACGACCACGAGCTGCAGCAGGAGCCCGACGACGAGCCGGAAAACGACTATCCCGTCACCGTCTTCCTCTCCCGCGAGGGCTATTTCAAGAAGATCACGGCGCAGTCGCTGCGCATGTCCGGCGAGCAGAAATTCAAGGAGGGCGACAGCCTGCTTCTGACCTGCCCCGCGCAGAACAGCAGCGAAATGCTCGTCTTCACCGACAAATATCAGGTCTACAAGACCCGCATCTCCGACTTTGCCGACGGCAAGGCTTCCGCGCTCGGCGATTACCTGCCCGGCAAGCTTGGCTTCGACGAGGGCGAGAGCTTCCTCACGGCCGTATTCCCCGGAAAATATGAGGGGAACCTGCTCTTCGTCTTCGAAAACGGCAAGGCGGCCAAGATCGCCGCCAGCTGCTACGACACGAAGTCCAACCGCAAGCGGCTCACCGGCGCCTACTCCGACAAGAGCACGGTCAGGGCGATCATCGACCTGCCGGAGGAGAAGCAGATCGTCGTCCGCGCCTCGGATGGCCGCGCGCTCATCTTCTCCACGGCCCAGCTCGCCGTCAAGACCACCCGTTCGGCGCAGGGCGTGGCCGTGATGAGCCTCAAGCGCAAGGCCGTCGTCGAATCGGCCGCGGAGCTGGAAAAAACGCTGATCAGCAACGTCGGCCGCTATTCGGCCCGCACGCTGCCCGCCGCCGGCGCGCTCGTCCGCCCCGAAGACATCGGTGAAACGCAGATGAAGCTGGATATCTGACGCAGGGAATGATAAACCCGCACGAACACAATAGGGAGGATGACGGTTTGAAACGAGAAACATGCAGGACCATCTGGCAGATGGGATGGAAGATCACCCTCGGCTGCGCGATCTTCGCGCTGGGCTTCGACCTGTTTCTGGAGCCGAACAGCCTGAACGTCGGCGGCATGAGCGGTCTGGCGATGATCCTCCGCGAGCTCCTCGGCTTCGGCTCCATCGGCGTGCTGACGATGCTGCTGAACGTGCCGCTGTTCGTCCTCGGCGCGCGCAAGCTGGGGAAGAAGTTCCTGTTCGGGTCGCTGGCCGGGATGATCCTGAGCTCCGCATTCATCGATCTGTTCGCCGTGATCCCGGCCCCGAAGACCGAGATCCTGCTCGACAGTCTCTACGGCGGGCTGCTGGTCGGCCTCGGGCTCGGTCTCGTCTTCCTCTCCGGAGCGACGACGGGCGGGTCCGACATCGCGGCCAAGCTTCTGCGCCGCCGCTTCCGCTCGGCCAGCCTCGGCAAGGTCCTGCTGGCGATCGACCTGTTCATCATCTTCCTGACGGGCGTTGTCTTCCGCGATATCTCCAGGACGCTCTACAGCGCCCTGCCGTTGGCGGTCTCGTCGGTCGTCATGGATCAGCTGCTCTACGGGCTGGACCATTCCACCGTCGCGCTCATCATCTCCGAGCACTACCAGCAGGTCTCCAAGCAGATCGAGACCCGGCTCGACCGCGGCGCGACCGTCCTTGACGGCAGCGGCAGCTATACGGGCCAGCCGCGGCCGGTCCTCATGTCGGCCGTGCGTCAGCGCGAGCTGCCCGAGCTCAAGACCATCGTCCGCGAGATCGACCCCGACGCGTTCGTCATCCTCCTGCCGGCCCATCAGGTGCTGGGCGAGGGCTTCCGCCGCGCGGGCGACGAGCTGTAAGGAGGGACCGGCTTGAAACGAAGACTTCTGACCGTCCTTTTCGCCCTGCTTCTGCTCCTTCTGTGCGGCTGCGCCGCGCTGGTGCCGTCGGAATACACCCTCGTCACCCCGCACAACCCCGGGACCAAGACCGAGCAGCAGAGCGACGTGCTGACGGTCAGCAACTACAAGATGCTCAAAAACGCCCTGCGCACGCTTGTCCAGAACGGCGTGGAGCACGGCGTTATCCATACGAGCCAGTACGAGGCGGATATCGAAGCGGATCTGCCGCAGGCCGTCTACGAGATCGCCCGCGAGGACCCGATCGGCGCCTACGCCATCGACTATATCACGCACGACTGCACCCTGATCGTCGCCTATTACGAGATCAAGGTCGACATCACGTTCCGGGACGTCCTGACGCCGCTGGACGAGATCGAATACGTCGGCGGCGAGACCGAGGCCGGGCGTCTTATCAGCCGGGCGCTGGAGGACTACGACGACCATCTGACCCTCTACGCGACCTATCCCGGCCGGCCGGACTATGCCGCCCTTGTGCAGAACTACTGCGACAGCCACCTGCGCGAGCATGCGGCCGAGCCGGAACTGACCGTCACCGAATACCCCGCCGACGCCCGCAACCGGATCGTGGAGCTGGTCTTTTCCTATCCCGCCTCCCGGCAGGAGCTGCAGGAGATGCAGCAGGACGTGCGCGAGAGTTTGGCGGCGGCAGAGGTCTACGTCCGCTACTGTACGAGCGAGACGGAGAAGGCCGCGCTGCTGTTTACCTATCTGGCCGAGCGCTTCCCGTATCAGCAGGGCGACAGCCGCACGCCGGTCTATTCCGCGCTCTGCCAGGGCGTGGCGAACAGCAAGAGCATGGCGCAGAGCTGGCAGCTGCTGTGTGACGAGGCGGGGCTCAGCTGCAGGACCGTCAGCGGTCTGCGCGGCGGCGAGGCGTACTGGTGGAACATCGTGACGCTCGACGGCGTGTCCTGCCACGTGGACGTGCTGCGCGATCTGCTGGACGGCAGCACGCTGCGGCTGCGGTATGACGAGGATATGGCGGGCGGCTATTACTGGGACGCCGAAGATGTCCCGGCCTGCCCCGCACCCGCCCCCGAGGAAGAAGAACCGGAAGCTCCCGCCCCCACCGAAGACCAGCCTGCCTCTGAGGACCCCGCGGAGGATCCTGCCGAGACCCCGGAGGCGCAACCCACCGAGCCCGAGACCCCCTAAGGCTCCCCTCCCAGGGGCCGATTCCCCTTATCAGGGGGAAATGTCCCGCAGGGACAAAAGGGGTAGGGATGCTGGCGCGCAGCGCCTGAGAGGTTGCTGCGGATTTGTATAGAAAAACCCCAACCGCAAATTTAGTTTGCGGTTGGGCAACCGGCGGGCGCAAATTTGCAAGAGTCAATCCCTTAGTCTCGGCTGCGCCGAGCCAGCTCCCTTTACACAAGGGAGCCTTTTCTTTATTTCTCGCCGAAGAGGCGGGATTTGAGGGCTTGCAGAAGCTCGAGGGAGCGGAATTTGACGGTGTAGGCGGGGTCGGCCTGGGTCAGGAGGCGGATCTCGCCGGTGGAGAAGCCGCCGGCGGCGGCTGCCTCGGCGAAGCCATCCGCCGTGGCCGGGACGCAGAGCGACGGGAAGATGACGCACCACCAGTTGTGTCCCTCCCCCTGCCCGATCGTCACGCGCAGCGAATCATACACGCCCGCGGGCAGCGAAAAGGTATCATATTCCCGCGTCGGGAACAGCTCGCGGCGGAAGCTCACGCGGGCCAGGTCTTCGCTCCCCTGCCGCTGCAGCTCCGCGTTCGCCGCGGCCTCCAGCGCGGGCAGCTGCGCCGCGACGGCCTGCTTCGGATCCTCCGCCCCGTCCAGCACGCGCCCTGCCTCGCGCAGCACTGCGTCGCGCACGGCGAGCTTGACGGCCTGATCGGCGCTTGTATCGGAATTTGCCACCACGTGCAGGCGGATGATCTTGTCCGCCATGCGCTGGCTCTGGGCCTGCAGCACGGCGCAGAGCGTCACGGTCAGGGCGCTGGCGGCCAGAAGGATGAGGGATACGACTCGCTTTTTCATAAAAAACACCGTCCAAACTGGTTTTACAGACAGTTTGGACGGTATTTCGTTGGTTTAAACCGTTTTTGCCAGGAAGATCTCGCTGTATTTGTCCTTGAGCATCGTGCAGGCGACGGTCGCGTACTCAAACGAGTCGTAGATGCCGAACACGGCGGAGCCGGAGCCGGTCATCTGCGCGCCGTAGGCGCCGTAGGTGTACATCATAGAGCGGATATAGTTGATATCGAAATGCTCCTGCATGACGATCGGCTCGAACACGTTGCACAGGCTCCCGCCGATGCCGAGCAGCTCGCCCTTCTGCAGGTTCAGCTGCATGGACTTGTGGTCCGGCCGCTTCTCGATGAAGGCCTCATCGAGCTTGCGGTAGAGCTCCGGCGTGGAGACGGAGAAATCCGGCTTGCAGATGACGAGGAAGAACTCGGGCGCGGGCGGCAGCTTCGTCAGCAGCTCGCCGCGGCCCTCCACGATGGCCGTGCCGCCCATCACGCAGAACGGCACGTCGGAGCCGACCTGCGCGCCAAGCTCGCACAGCGCGGGAATGGACAGCGGGGCGTCATACGCGCGGTTGAGCGCCCGCAGGACGGCCGCCGCGTCGGCGCTGCCGCCGCCGAGACCGGCCTGCATCGGGATGCGCTTGCTGATGAAGATCTCCAGCCCCTCCCTGGGCAGGCCGGTGCGGGCGTAGAACGCCTCGGCCGCCTTCCAGGCGAGATTGTCGCGGTCCTGCGGCAGGCCGCAGGTCACGAGCTCGGGCGTGGTATTCTCGTCCGCGTCGGGCGGAAGCAGCTCGCGGTAGCAGTGGACCTGCCAGCCCTCGCCGCCGAGGTCGACCAGCACGTCGTCATGCAGGGAAACGGTCTGCATGATGGACTTGATGTCGTGGTAGCCGTCGGCGCGCCGGTCCAGCACGTCGAGCGTCAGATTGAGCTTTGCGAAAGCCCCTTCGGTGATGCGCTTCATTATGCCTTGATCTTTCTGCCTTCCAGATAATACCGCTTTTCACGGCTGTGGCCCATGGAGAAGGTCTTCCGGGGCAGGACGCCGTCGGCGATGACGCCGCGGAACAGCTGGCTCTTTTCCATGGCGGGCAGCAGGAAGCCGATGGCGTTTTCCTGCTTGGCAAAGCTGATGAGCGCGTCGTCGTCGTGGATGTAGTCGATCTCACCCGGATTGGACTTCAGATATTCATCGAGGAAATGCTGCAGGATGCCAACGGCCAGCTCGCCCTTGTTCTTGTCGAGGACGATGGTGCCGGATTCTTCGCCGATGTACCACTTGACCGGGAAGCCTTCGGTGCCGCCGCAGGCGTCTTCGAGGGCCTTGAGGAGCTTCTTCGGCTCGGTCTTGAAGATGACGCGGTGGATGGGCTCGAAGACCTGCGCGGGGTCGTGGATGTTCTCGAGCTCGACGAGGGCATAGCGCGCCGGATGGTTCGAGAGGTCGACGCCGGGGTTGTTCTTCTTGAGCTCTTCATAGCAGCTCTTGGCGGTAGCGAGGGAGTGGTTGCCGTCGCCGACGGCGAAGACCATCGGCGTGCCCTTGAGGCCGGTGTACTTCTCGCCGACAGTGGCGGAATACTCGGTCAGGGCCTTGTTGAAGTCTTCGACGTCCTTGCCCTCGACGAGCCAGCCGGTGATGTGGCCGCCGTCTTCCATGAGGTCAAAGTCGTAGATCTTCTTGAGGGAGTCCTTCTTGGCGGCGATCGGCTCGATGAGCTTCTTGTCGTGGTCGTCGCAGAGCATCAGCACGTGCGGCAGCTCGATGGGAGCGTCGCGGCGGACACGCTGGCGGGGCGGGATGCGCTCCGGCACGGTGCGCTCGGTGGCGCGGATGGCGGACGTTGCGCCGGGGGTGTAGTCATACGCGTCCAGGTCGACCATGCCGACGAGGCCCTCGCGGATGGAGCCGTTCTCGAGCGTACGCTCAACGTAGACGTAGCTGTTGGGATAGACCGTGAACACGCCGTCTTCCATGTACTTTTTCATGGTGGCGTTGATCTCGGCGGTGTGCTCCGCTTCCTTCTCGGTGCCAAGCTCGGCCTCGGGGAGGATGAGGTTGATGGTGGACACAGCGCCCTCTGCGTTCTTGCGCACGCGGTCCCAGTACGCCTGGTCAGACGTGAACTGGTCGCAGGCGATGACGGCCCATTTCTCCATATGATCGGTCTTGGGCATCAGGATATCAGCGGGTAAAAATGCGTTCATCTTGAATCACCTTTCACATTGTTTTTTTCGTATTATCAAGCCATAGCGGCTTTGATTCCGTTAAGAAGCTCGTCGTAGGTCTCGAAGGCGGGCAGCTGAGGATAGTCGGCCTTGATCTTGTCCGTCGAGCGGAAGAGGAAGCCGGCCTTGCTGGCGAGGATCATCTCCAGATCGTTGTAGCTGTCGCCGGAGGCGATGGTCTCGTAGCCGATGGACTGCAGGGCGCGGACGGTGGTGAGCTTGGAGTGCTCGCAGCGCATCTTGATGCCGGTAAGCATGCCGTCGCGGTCGATCTCGAGCGAGTTGCAGAGGATGGTCGGCCAGCCGAGCTTTTTCATGAGCGGCTGCGCGAATTCCTCAAACGTGTCGCTGACGATGACAGCCTGCGTCGTCGCGCGCAGCTCGTCCAAAAATTCCTTCGCGCCGGGCAGCGGGTCGATCTGCGCGATGACGTCCTGGATCTGCCGCAGGCCCAGGCCGTGCTGCCGCAGGATGTCCATGCGCCAGCGCATGAGCTTTTCATAGTCCGGCTCGTCGCGCGTGGTACGGCGCAGCTCCGGAATGCCGCTGACTTCGGAAAATGCGATCCAGATCTCGGGCACCAGCACGCCCTCAAGGTCCAGGCAGGTAATATACATAGGGCAGTCCTCGACTAAAAAAATTTGTTGAAGCCTAAAAAAATAACAGGCTTTATGTTCATTATACAAAATCCTGCCGCAAAAGCAACAGGTATTTGAAGATTTTTGCCGCGGACGCATGAAGTGGGAACATGGGGGCCATACTAGCTTTGATTCAAGCTTGATTTTATGCAAGGAGATGGAATTATGGACACACTTTGTCTGATCCTCGCCACCATCGGGGCGATCAACTGGGGCCTGGTCGGCTTCGCGCGGTTCGATCTGGTCGCGTGGATCTTCGGCGGGCAGACCGCCGGGGTCAGCCGCGTGATCTACGCCGTCGTCGGCATCGCCGGACTGTGGTGCATCACGATGCTGTTCCGCAAAAAAGGCCGCCAGGAGGCATAAAAAGAGGCTCCCTCGTGACAAGGGAGCCTCTTTTTTTCATACGCAGCCCGCCAAGGCTCCCCTGGGAGGGGAGCCTTTTCTTTAGTGGAGGTTGCAGCGGACGATGCATTGGTAGCTGATGCCGTTGTAGGTGGTGGAGACGTAGGCGGTGCCGCTGCCTTCGGCTTTGACGACGCCGGTGCCGTCGACCGAGCAGATGGACAGGTCGCTCGAGACCCACAGAAGCCCCGTGATCTTATTGCCGTTCGCGTCGCGCAGGGAGATCTGGAACGTCTCGCCCTTGACGCCCATGGTGACGTCGCTGTTGCTGATGGTACAATCGCCGGACTCGGCCGCGCCGTCTTCAAAGTTGCAGCGGACAATGCACGTCATCGCGGGGTTATCGTCCACGGTGACAGAGACCGTCGTGGTGCCGCTGCCCTTCGCGGTCAGAACACCGGAAGAAGAGACCGTGGCGATGGACTCGTCACTCGAGACGTAGGTGATCTTCGCGCCCTCCGGCGCGCCGGTGACGGAGAGGGTGTACTGCTCGCCGGCATTGAAGAACGTCAGATCGTCCTTGCTGAGGGCAAGCGGGACGCTCCCCTCCTCCGTCGTCTCCGCGCCGACGTAGTCAAAGTCGCAGGTCACGAGGCACTGGGCCGTCCGCTCGCCGCAGGCGGCGGTGATGACGGCAGAGCCGGCGTTGACGGCGACGATCTTGCCCTGCTCGGAGACCGTGGCGACGTTTTCGTCGCTGGAGGTGAAGGTGACGGGCTCGGTGCACTCGGCGGGCTTGCGGGTGAAGGTGATGTTGAAGAAGCGGCCCGCGTCCTCGAACGTCACGGTCGGGGCCGAGAGCGTCAGGCTGGTACAGGCGGCGCTTTCGGGCTGCTGGGACGTTTCTTCGGTCTGGACGGGCTTCTGGTCCTCCTCGTTGCGGTAGCGGTTTTCATCCGCGGCGGGGTCAGACGCGGCTTCTGCGGGCTGCGCAGACTGCACGGGTTCGGGCTGCGTTGTCTCAGGCTGGGTGTCGGCGGTCTGCGCGGGGGCTTCGAGCGTCGTCTCGCGGTAGAGCGGCGACCAGCCGAGGCGGCTGAACGCCAGCAGCGCCCCGCCGAGCACAGCGAGGCCGAGAATGACGCAGATCGTGGCCATCATCCACTTCGGGATGGCGTAGACATTGCCGCCCTTCGGGGCCTCAGGCGTGTCGGAGCCGTCCTGTACCTGGGCGGCCGCGCCGGTGCGCAGGCGCTTGCCGGTATAGCCGCGGGCGGCGCGGGCGCCGCCGGGCTCCTGCCGCAGACGCTTGCCGGCGGGGGCCTTTTCGGTCCGCGCGGGGGTGTCTGGCTGCGTGGGCTGGATTTTTTCCGGTTTATTTTCTGCGGCGGGGCGCACGCGCTTCGGCTCCGGCTGGGCGGGGGCCTTCTGGCCGCCGGCCGTCCGGCCGCAAAGCGGGCACTGGCTCAGACGCGCGTCATAGGCCGTGCCGCAGTATTCACAGTTTCTCAGTTCCATAAGAACCTCCGTTGTCGTTCCGCCCGCCGAACGGCGGGCGGCTTGCTTGCAAATGTTCAGACTTGAGGACAGTATATCACAGATTGTTACAGATTCCAAGTGGATGGGACAAGATATTGTATTGCATTTTTTATGAAAATGACATAGAATAAAGATGTGTTTGTAAAGGAGGCGAATGGTTTGCCAGAACTGAAAATGATATCGCCGCTGCTGACGAACATGGAAGTCGTCAAATGCATCAGCGTGCGCGGCGGTACATCTGTCTATATCGTAAAGAGCACAAAAAGCAATCAGTCCTATTATCTGAAGCATATCTGCATTCCGGAATCGCAGAAGCAGGTCGACGCGCTAATGTTCACCGGCGCGGCCGCCACGGTCGAGGATGCGCAGAATTACTACAAGCAGGTCGCCGCCGACTATCAGGCGGAGCTCGAGACACTCGAAAAGCTCTCGGCCAGCCCGAACATCGGCTGCTACCGCAGCTACCAGATCGAGCCCAAGGAAGACGGCGTCGGCTTTGAGATCTACCTGCTCGCCGAATACCGCCAGACCCTCGCCGAGGTGCTGGCCGGGACGCCCATGACGCAGTCGGGCGCGGTGAATCTGGGCGTGGATCTGTGCAGCGCGCTGTGCAGCCTGCGCGAGGCGGGGCTCATCCACCGCAACGTCAAGCCGTCGAACGTTTACTTAAGCAGCTCGGGCCACTATCTGCTGGGCGATCTGGGCATCGCGAAGATCGACGAGCTCAAATACTGCTCCATGCCGGAAACCATGCTCAGCTCGTTCTCCGCGCCGGAGCTGTTCAGCCTGCTCGGGACGATCGAGCCGACGACCGACATCTATTCCGTCGGCATGATCCTCTACCGCATCTACAACGGCAACCACGGCCCGTTTGAGGATGAAAAGACCTCCGCCCGCGCGGCGGACAAGCTGCGCGTCACCGGCGAGCAGCTGCCGGCCCCGATGTACGCCGATTATGAGATGGCGGACATTGTGCTGAAGGCCTGCGCCTTCAAGCCCGAGGACCGGTATCAGACGCCGCAGGAGCTGCAGGAGGCGCTGCTGGAATACGGCAAGCGCAACGAGGCCTCCGACGCGCTGATCGTCCCGCCCATCCAGGGCGAGCCCGAGCCCATCGACCCGAACGCCGAGGAGGAGGTCGAGCCGGTCCAGTTTGCCGACACCGAGCAGATGGCCGACGACTTCAAGCAGAGCTTCTCCCCCGACACCGGGATGCTCAACGCCATCATCGACGAGGTCCACCGCGGCAGCGCCGGGCAGGACTCCATCGGTCTCGACGAAAATCTGCAGGACGCTTCTGAAGACGACGAGACACCGGACGCTGCGGAAGCCGCGGAGGACGACGGCGAGCTGAAGATCAACCTGCCCCCGCGGGGCCAGCGCCGGAAAAAGGCAAAGGCTGCGCCCCGGTGGCTGCTGCCGGTGCTCATCAGCGCGGCGGCGCTGGCCGCGATCTGCGCGGCGGTGTGGTTCTTCATCATCGTGCCGTCCGTCACGTTCGTCAGCTCCGTGACCGTGACCGACATCGGCTCGGACTATCTGACCGTGCAGGTCGAGTCCGGCGAGGAAAGCGGCGCGTTCGACGTCACCTGCTCCGACGCCTACGGCAACCAGTCGAGTCTGGCCTATGTCGCCGGCGGCGAGCTGACCTTCGATTCGCTCGTGCCCGGCACGCAGTACACCATCGAGGCCGTCGCGCTCGAGGGCAAGAAGATGAGCGGCTCCTACTCCGCCACCGCCTCGACGCTCGCGGAGACGAAGATCCTGAGCTTCACGGCCACGCCCATCTCCATCACGCAGGCTGAGCTCAACTTCATCCTGCAGGATGGCCCGGACTTCGACACCTGGACCGTCACCTACGAGACCGCCGGGACGGAGCCGAAGAGCGTGAGCTTCTCCGGGCACTCCGTCGTCATCAGCGATCTGCTGTCCGACTCGGAATACACGTTTACCCTGCAGGCCCCGGCCGACACCCTGCTCACCGGCGCCGTCAGCACCGCGCTTTCGACGGTCCCGACCGTCGAGCTGCAGGCCGACAGCGTGACCATCGCGCTTTCGAGCTCCTCGGCCATCCTCACCTGGCAGTATGACGGCGACGCGCCGGAAAAGTGGGTCGTCACGATCAAGGACAAGGCCGGCTTCGAGGAGACGAAGGAGGTCACGGTCCCGAACGTCACGTTTGACGATCTGGTCTCCGGGACGGAGTATGAGATCGTCATCTCCGCGCCGACGATGCTCTCGAGCTACGCCATGAGCGTCACGCCGACCATCACGAAGGTCACGGAATTCAAATCCACTTCCGAGACCGACGAGAGCGGCCGCACGATCAACGTCAATCTCGACTGGACGTGCGAGACCGAGCCAGCCGACCCCAACTGGGTCGTCACCTACACACTGCAGGACGTGGAAAACGCGGAGCCGGTCACCATCGAGACCGACACCGAAAGCTGCATCATCCCGGCCAACAACATGTACCCCGGCGCAACGTACAAGGTCACGCTGGCGCTCAAGAGCGGCGATTCGCTCGACGGCGAGACGGAGCTGACCTTCACGACCGCGAACGTGGACAACCCCTACACGGCCAACGGCGTCAAGAGCCCCTACACGGGCCTGTTCGTCAAGCCGAATAAGGAGACGTTCCGCTACGTCGACCTGGTCTCGCCGCGCACGACGTTCTCGAAGGGTGAGCTTGTCGCCTTTGACGTGGACGCCGGCAGCACGCTGGACGATTCGTCCGACGGGACCGTGATGGTCAACCTCGTCGTCCGTGACGCGGACGGCAAGCTGGTCGATTCCTCCAGCTCGGTCCTTGTGTGGAGCGAGATGTGGGAGAAGAACATGTTCGTCGGCTACTTCCCGCGCACCCCGCAGACCGACGGCGACTATGTGCTCTCCATCTACATCGGCAACCAGCTGCTCGGCTCCGCAAAGTTCAAAATTCAGAGTTGATCCTCTCCCCCCGCCGCCCGGCTCCGGGCGGCGGGTTTTCCGCGGGTTTTGAGCAATATCTGGAATAAATGGAATATTTGAAACATTTACATTTTCTCTTGATTTTTTGTTCGTCATCCGGTATAATGAACGTAGTGAATACTACTTGTCATGTGGGGGCTCTTATTTCATGGCGCTAAGAGAGGATTACCGGGAGCTTCTGCTGGAGGCGGCCGTGCTTGTCGTTTCGCGCGACGGGCTGGATCATGCAACGACCAAGGCCATCGCAAAGGAAGCCGCATGCAACGAGGTCTATATCTACCGCAATTTCGGCAGCAAGGAAGGTCTGCTGCAGGCCGCGTTTGACCGCGCAGATATCCATTTCATCCAGATGGTGATCAAGCATCTCGACGTGCTGGATGACCGGAGCATGACGCTCGAGCAGCGCTGCCACGCGCTCTGGCAGCCGGTGTGGGCGTTCTGCCTGTCCGGGCCGGACATCATCCGCTTTTATCTGCGGTACTACTATTCCGCGCAGTACCTGACCAGCGCCCGCGCGCTGCACCACCACAACTACCAGCAGCTGCAGGCGCGGCTGAACCGCTATTTTATTTCCGAGCACGACTGCTGGCTGCTGATGGCCCACATCTTCGAGACCATCCTCAGCTTCGTCTCGCACGTGCTGTGCGGCGATCTCGAGGCGACGCCGGAGCTGAGCGAGCAGGCGTTTGGCCTGGTCTTCCGCACGCTGCAGCCGTATATGCTGCCATAAGCGCGGATCCAAATTTGTTACCCCCTTGTTTCATCCCCCTCAAGTTTGAAACATGTGTACTGGGCGGGCAGAGCTTCTGCCCGCCCGGGGATTTTTTTCGGGAAATTTTGCATCGGCCCTTGACTTTTGAAAAAAATCTGCTATAATCATATCTGCATTTGAGATGCGGGTGTAGCTCATCCGGTAGAGCGCCACCTTGCCAAGGTGGAGGTAGCGAGTTCGAGCCTCGTCACCCGCTCCATAACCGACAGTCGAAAGACTGTCGGTTTTTTTGTTTGCCTTCCTCTATGAGGGGAAGGCATGGGTGTGCACAAATCCAAAGCCGCTCCCCTTGTCAAGGGGAGCTGGCGCGGAGCGCCTGAGGGGTTATCCCACCGCAGCGAGAAAGGCTCCCCTCCTAGGGGAGCTGTCAGCCGCAGGCTGACTGAGAGGTTGTATCAAATTTGCTGCGACCTCTCCGTCTCGGCTTCGCCGAGCCACCTCCCCTGAAAGGGGAGGCTTTGGACTTGCGGCTGACTGATGAGGTGGGCGCACGGACGGACATGGAAAAAGCCCGCCTGGCGGCGGGCTTTTGTATGGGGTTGTATGGGGATCGTATGAGGGGACGTCGTTATTTTGCGGCCTTGGCAGCCTTTCTGGCAGCCTTTCTGGCGGCCTTCTCGCGCTCGAGGCGGGAGATGAACAGGGCACAGGTGGCGTCGCCGGTGATGTTCAGCGTGGTGCGGCCCATGTCGAAGATCTTGTCGACACCGGCGATGATGGCGATGCCCTCGACCGGCAGGCCGACCTGCGTCAGGACCATGGCCAGCATGATCATGCCAGCGCCGGAGACGCCTGCGGTACCGACGGAAGCGAGCGTCGCGGTCAGGACGATCATGGCCATGTCGCCGAGCGTCAGCTGCACGCCGTAGCAGCAGGCGATGAAGACTGCGCAGACAGCCTGATAGATGGCCGTGCCGTCCATGTTGATCGTCGCGCCGAGAGGCAGGACGAAGGAGCTGATCTCAGGCTCCGCGCCCATCTTGTTGCAGCACTCGATGTTGACCGGCAGGGTCGCGTTGGAGGACGTGGTGGTGAAGGCGGTGATCATGGCGGGAGCCAGACCCTTGAAGAACTTGATCGGGCTCATCTTGGACAGGAACTTGACGGACAGGCCGTAGACGACCACGACGTGCACGATATAGCCGAGGTACGCAACGCCGATGATGAGCGCCAGCTTACCGATGATGTCCGCACCGTTGACAGCGACGACATTGGTCATCAGGCAGAAGACACCGATCGGGGTGAACTTGATGATCATCATCATGATCTTCATGATGACTTCTTCCATGCAGTTGATAAGCTCTGCGATCTTCTGGCCCTTCTCACCGGCGGCCAGGACGCCCGCGCCGAGGAAGATGGAGATGATGATGACCGGCAGCATGTCGGAGGAGACCATCGGCTGCAGCAGGTTGGACGGGAAGATGTTCACGATGACCTGCATGACGGACGGGGCTTCCTTGGCCTCGTACTCCAGCGCGCCGAGGTCGGCGGAGGGCAGCGGGGTGAAGCTGCCCTTGAAGAGGTTGACGAGCACGAGGCCGATGACGACGGCCAGCGCGGTCGTGCACATATAGTACACAAACGTCTTGACGCCGACGGAGCCGACGCGCTTGAGGTCCTTCAGGCTGATGACGCCGTCAGCGATCGAGAACAGGACGACCGGGACGACCAGGAACTTCAGAAGATTGACGTAGATCGTGCCGACGGGCTTGATCCACTCCGTGGTAAAATCGCCGAGACCGGCGAATGCGAAGATGAGACCGGCGACGATACCGGCCAGCATGCCGATGAATATCCATGCCGGCAAACTGAGCTTCTTCTTTTCTTTCATGCTTTCCTTCTCCTTTTCTTTTTTGAGGATATTCCTCAGATTGCACTCATCATACCATAAAACGGATAGCCGGTAAAGACAAACTGCCTAATCTTAACGAGATGTTAACGTTATGAATGAGCATAATGCACAAAATGGCGCAAAAAAGGGGACGCGCACGAACCGTGCGCGTCCCTATGTAGCAATGGTGTCAGTCCTTGATCTCGCGGATGGAGATAAACCGGAGCTGGTTGAGCGGCTTGCCGGTCTTGCTGGCGACGATGGCCATGAGCATGGCGGCCGTCTTGTCGGGCACGTCGTGCAGGGCAATCTTGCCGGCGGTGCCGGGGGCAGGGGCCGTCTTCACAGCGGGCGCAGCGGGCGCAGCGGGGGCTGCGGCGGGCGCGGCAGCGGGCTCCGCGGATTTTTTGCGGCTGATGATCGCGCCGGCGATCTTCGTGACGTACATCAGAAGGATCAGGCCGAAAAAGACGACGGCCATGCCGAGCACGACGATCAAAGCGGCGGTACCGATGGAGATCTTCTCCATCGCGGCGTTTACCAGAAACATGTTTCTTCCTCCTCACAAAGCGCCTGCGCGCTCCGATTTTCGGGGTTATTATACCGCAGGCGGGCGTTAATTTGGTGTTAAAAAACGAGTAGAATAAAAGCGGTACAAAAGGGCTTGCAAAGCGGAAAAAATATGATATAATGAATATGGAAAGTAAACAAGGCGGGTCGGTCCGCCCGGTTTTGAACGGAAGCCGGAAGCGGAATGGGGTGCGAAGCCCCGCGAGTGGGTCACTGTGATGCGCGCATGCCGCGCTAAGCCAGATACGTAAGGACCAGACCTGTGCTCCTGCCGTCACCGGGAGTCGATGGACGAATTTTTGTCCGCACGGCTGGTGGCTGTGCGGACTTTTTATCTGGCGCTGCGCTCCATTTTCCCCCGGAGCCCGCCGCCGCTTGGAAAGCTGCACACCCCATGTGCTTTCCGGGCAGCGTGAGCAGATCCCCCTCTGCAAAACGCCTGTCAGCAACACAATACCCCTCCGGCGTCGGGAACCGCCGGAGGGGTATTTGTCTGTTTTGCCGGATGCCGCGCCTCACGGCAGGTCCATATCCGGGATGGAGATGTTGTCGGTGCCGTGGGCCTCAAACTCGGCGATGTAATCGTCCATGCGGGAGACGAGCGCCTCGTAATTGTCGTTGGAGACGGGCTGATAGTCCATGTCGCGCCGGGCCAGCTCCTCGGCCAGGATCTCGTAGAAGACGGTGTCCTCGTAATCCATGATGGCCTCGTGGATGCCCCCGTCAGAGAAGGCGCGCGACGGAACGTCCGTGCCCTCATACCGCTCGACGAGCGCGTCCATGCCGTTGCCGCGGCAAAGGGCGAAGAGCTTCGATTCCAAATCATCATAATCTGCGAAGCGGTCGTCGCCGCGGGTCGAGTTGAGGATCCAGTTACCGATATAGACCATATCCAGAAGCCGGCGGAACTCTTTTTTTGATAGATCGATCTGCATACCAAAGCCTCCTCTGCTGTCTCTAAACATTATATACACATTGCTTGGCATTTTCTACTGTTAAAATCACAGTATTCAGGAAAAAGATACTTGTGTTCTGCGGCAGTTTCGCATATGATAGGAGTGCTGCCGCGTGAGTTTTAGCTGCGGCGGCGGAAAAGAGGGTCCTGTTTTGAAAAAACTGAGTGTCTGTATTCTGTTCGGCGGCGTCTCGTCGGAGCACGAGGTCTCGCTGCGGTCAGCCGAGTCTGTGCTGAACCATATCGACAAAGACAAATATAACATTTTCCCGGTCGGCATCACCAAGGACGGCGACTGGATTCTGTTCGGCGGCAAGGACTACGGCATGCTGCCCGCCGGCACCTGGCAAAACTGCGAGGAAAACCGCCGCGCGGCCATCTCGCCCGTGCGCGGCCAGGGGCTTCTGAGCTTTGAAAACGACTGCGTCGTGCGCGAGCGCATCGACGTTGTCTTCCCCGTCATGCACGGCGAAAACTGCGAGGACGGCGCGATCCAGGGCCTGCTGCAGATCGCCGGGATCCCCTATGTCGGCCCGCACGTCGCGGCCTCCGCGGCCTGCATGGATAAGACCATCACGAAGCTCATCGCCTCGCAGGCGGGCGTGCGCCAGGCCGACTGGCAGCTCGTCACGCGCGAAGGCTTTGCCCGCAGCCGCGCAGCCGTGCTGGACGCGGTCGAGGCGAAATTCCCGTACCCGGTCTTCGTCAAGCCCGCCGGGACCGGCTCGTCCGTCGGCGTGGCCAAGGCCCAGGGCCGCGAAGCGCTGGAGGCGGCCATCGAGGCCGCGCTCAAATATGACCGCAAGGTCCTCGTCGAGGAGTTCATCCGCGGGCAGGAGGTCGAGGTCGCTGTGCTCGGCAACGAAAACCCCTTCGCCTCCGTCTGCGGCGAGATCGACTCCGGCGCGGAATTCTACGACTATGAGGCGAAATACATCTCCGATTCCGCCCGGCTCTACATCCCCGCCCGCATCGCCGAGCAGACCGCTGAGCAGGTGCGCGAGCAGGCGGTCCGCGTCTATACGGCCATGGGCTGCCGGGGTTTGTCGCGTGTCGACTTTTTCGTGACGCCGGACGGCGGCACGGTCTTCAACGAGATCAACACCATCCCCGGCTTCACGTCCATCTCCATGTACCCCAAGCTTTTCGAGGCCAGCGGCATCCCCTACAGCGAGCTCATCGACGATCTGATCGCGCTCGCGCTGGAGGCGTGATGGTACAGGCAGCCAAAATTTCCATCACCGGCACGCAGCGCATGGAGGGCGTCGAGCCCGAGACGCTCGGCCTCGTGACCGAGGGCTCGTACTGCTATGAGCCGGGGCTCGCCATCGTCTCCTACGTCGAGTCGGAGATGACCGGGCTTGAGGGCGTCGTGACCTCCTTCACCGTCGAAGACGGCAGGACCGTTACGCTCCGCCGCACCGGCAAGCTCAACGCTGAGATGCGCTTTGTCCGCGGGCAGGCGCATGATTCGCTGTACGATATGGGCTTCGGCGCCATGATGATCAGCGTCGTGACGGAGGATATGACCATTCTGCTCAACGAGCACGGCGGCGTGCTCGACCTGGAATACCGCGTCGAGGTGGAGCACGCGCTGTGCAGCCGCAACCATTACCATATCGAGATCCGGACGATCTGATCGTCTGAGAAGGAGGAGTCCTGCATGAAGCAGCCGCATATCTGTTTGGATGAGACCCTGGGCGTCCGCTATGCCATCCTGCCCGGCGACCCGGCCCGGCTCGACCGCATCGCGCAGCAGCTGGAGGGCGTGCGCGAGCTTGCCTACAACCGCGAGTTCCGCAGCCTGACCGGCACCTACCGCGGCGTCCCTATCCTCGCCGTCTCCACGGGCATCGGCGGCTCGTCCGCCGGCATCTGCGTGGAGGAGCTGCACAACATCGGCGTGGAGGCCGCCATCCGCATCGGCTCCTGCGGCGCGCTGCAGAAGGGCATCGGGCTGGGCGATCTGATCCTCGGCTGCGGCGCCATCCGTGACGACGGCGCGTCGGAGGCCTACGTCCATACCGAATATCCCGCCGTGGCGGACTACCGGCTGCTCGGCTTCTGCGTGGACGCGGCGAAGGACCTCGGCTGCCGCAGCCACGTCGGCATCATCCACAGCCACGAGAGCTTCTATCACGAGGAAAACGACGCGGAAAGCGCCTACTGGTCGCGCAAGGGCGCGCTCGGCGCGGATATGGAGTCCGCGGCGCTGTTCACCATCGGCCGCCTGCGCGGGATGAAGACGGCGTCGATCCTCAATAACGTCGTCGTCTACGGCGAAGACACTGCCGACGCCATCGGCGGCTACGTGGACGGCGAGAGCCTGACCGCCCGCGGCGAGCAAAATGAGATCCGGGTCGCCCTCGAGGCGCTGTACCGGCTGGAACAGGAGAGCGGCCAATGAAAAACGTTCTGTTTGCCGACTGCTGCATCCGCGGCGAAGCCTCCCGCACGAAAAAGCTCGCGGATGCGTTTTTGTCCGCCTTGCCGGCTGACTGCCGCGTCACGCGGCTGGATCTGATGGCGGAGGACCTTTCGTATTTCAAGGACGGCTATTTTGCCCAGCGCGAGCAGCTGCTCGCGGCAGGGGAGCGGGATCATCCGCGCTTCCGCTACGCGCACCAGTTTGCGCAGGCGGACCGCATCGTCATCGCCGCGCCGTTCTGGGATCTGTCCTTCCCGGCCCTGCTGAAGGTCTACATCGAGCAGGTCTCGGTCGACGGCATCACCTTCGGCTCCACGGAGTCGGGCCTGCAGGGCCTATGCCGGGCCTCGCAGCTCGTCTTCCTGACCACGCGCGGCGGCTTCTACACCGGCGACGCCATGGAGATGGGCAGCCGGTATCTCGATGCCCTGCACACCTTCTTCGGCATCGGCGCATACACCTGCATCGCCGCCGACGGCATGGACGTCTCGGGCTTTGACGCAGCGGCCTCCCTCGCCGCCGCCATCGACCGGGCCAAGGCCCTGGCCCGCACCTTCTGAAATCGTCTGCCGATAACCTCTTCCTTTCGGAAGAGGTTATTTTTATGTTGTTTTTTGTGGGAAGATGTGATAGAATCTGAAAATAAATCTGAAAACGGAAGGACTCGCACATGATTCAAATCGAAACAACATCGCATGACCCGTTTTTCAATCAGGCGTTTGAAGATTATGTGTTCCGGACCTTCCGGGAGGACGAGGTGCTGCTGCTCTGGCGCAACCGCCCGGCGGTCGTGGTCGGCTGCTATCAGAACATCTGCCGCGAGGTCCATGTGCGCGCGCTTCTGGAGCAGAACATCCCGGTCGTGCGCCGCATGTCCGGCGGCGGGACGGTCTATCATGATCTCGGCAATCTCAACTACACGCTGATCACCGGCCAGAGCGGCGCGCTGGACTATGGCCGCTGTCTGGCCCCGGTGCTGCGGGCGCTGAACGCCCTCGGTGTCCCGGCGCAGAAAAGCCGCACCTGCGACATGATCGTGGACGGGGAAAAGATCTCCGGCAGCGCGCAGAAGATCGCAAACGGCCGCGTGCTGCACCACGGAACGCTGCTGTTTGACGCGGATCTGACCCGGCTGGACGAGATCACGACCGGCCGGAAAAACGACGCGTTCTGCTCAAAAGGGACGCAGTCGGCCATCTGCGCGGTCACGAACTTGCGGCCGTACCTCAGGGAGGACTGCGAGATCGTGACGTTCGCCCGGCAGCTGGCGCAGAAGATCCTGCCGCCCGGCGCAAAGACCGTCCGCCTCACGCAGGCGCAGCTCGCCGACGTCCGCCGCCTTGCCGCGGAGCTCTACCAGTCCTGGGACTGGACCTGGGGCAAGACGCCGGCCTTCACCTATGAAAAGACCGCGGAATTTGCCGGAAGGCCGATCCGCGTCCGCTATGAGGCGCGGCACGGACTGATCCGGAACGCAGCCGTCCGGTCCGACGCGATCGACGCCGCGCGCGCATCCGCGCTGCTCGAAGGCGCACGGCTGGACCCGGCGCTGTTTCTGGACGTCTGCCGGGCGCTCGCGGGCGAGAGGGCGGCGGAATTGTTTGATATTTTTATGTAAACCGAACGGAGGAGAAACGATGGAAAAACAGCTTGTTATGCCGAAGCTCCAGCCGGAGATGCAGAGCGGCGTTCTGTGCGCCTGGCTGAAAAACGAGGGGGAGGAGATCCACAAGGGCGAGGCTCTGTACGAGATCGAGACCGATAAGGTCGTCAACCAGATCGAAGCGACGGAAGACGGCATCCTGCGCCGCCAGCTGTGCGAGGAAGGCGACAGCGTCGCGGTGCTGACGCCCGTCGCGATCGTCGAAACGTAGGAAAGGCAGGGGAGGACCATGGAACGCAAACCCGAATGGCTCCGCGTCCGCTA
>CDZG01020577.1_pt1 | contig 21684 bp, 24 predicted proteins | sample 557741 | NCBI WGS metagenome assembly CDZG01 (sample SAMEA3182086, study PRJEB8094) | gut metagenome | biome: human; feature: gut; material: Stool; isolation source: human stools | place: Canada | collected 2013-01-21
AAGCGGTTGTCGGTGTTGTCGTCGTTGCACTGACTGACCTCGCCGAGCAGGACGGGGCCGGAGCCGGGCTCGACGTTGAAGTCGTGGTACAGGTACTGCGGGATGTGGATGCTCTCGCCCGGGGTCAGGCGGATCTGCGTGCCGGCCGGGACGGTATAGGCCTTGCCGTCGCAGTGGACAGTCACGTCGGAGACCTTGTCGATGGACTCGTCGGGCAGGCTGTTGTAGACGCGGATGAGCACGTTGCCGCCGCCGCGGTTGATGATGTCCTCGGTCTTGTACCAGTGGAAATGGTTTGGGGAATACTGGCCTTCCTTCATGTAGAGCAGCTTTTCCGCATAGACCTTCGGATACTTGTCCTGCATGGCGCGATTGCCGTTGCGGATGGTGATGAGCGAGAAGCCAACCTTGTCGAAATCACCGAGACCGTAGTCCGTGATGTCCCAGCCGAGCATGCAGTCGCGCACCTCGTCGTATTCATGACCCTTCGTCTTCCATTCCTCAGGCGTAAAGTGGCAGAACGGCGGCAGATAGCAATGCTCCTGCCGGCACATGGCTTCAAGTTCCCTGAGCGCTTTGTTGATCTCTGAACGTTTCATGAGCGTCCTCCTTCTTATCTTCTCTCTACAAAATAATGCACAGAATGCGGGAAAGGTCAAGTGGGGATTTTGGCATGAGGCATTCGTTGCCTCCGGCGGCCCTATCTTTTCTCTTGCAAGAGAAAAGATAGGGGAGAAAAGAGTGCATGGGGACGCGGGGTGCTTTCTGCGTCTGCATTCAGACAAGAACCAATATGTTCGTCTGGCGTTCCACTCGGGAGTTACCTCACGTATGTCTGACTACGCGCCGCCTGATACGGTGGGTATCAAATTTGTAATTAGTTGCTGTAGAATATCTGCCATCAATAGAAGGTGCAGTCTGAATCTGTCAGGCTGCACCTTTTTGCATTGGATTTTATGATTTGCTCTGTATCCTGTAGGGCCGGAGCTCTATGAGCTCCGGCGGGGGTGTTTTTTGGGGGGATCAGCGGCTCTTGCGGCCGCTGAAGTGGATAACGAGGCCGATAACGAAGCCGAGGCAGGCGGGGAGGAGCCAGCCGAGGTTCAGGTCGAACAGCGGCAGGTACTGCCGGGCAAAGGCGACCAGCCGGTCGAGATGCAGCGAACTCTGCACGCCTGCGGGCAGCGTCTTCATGAAATCGAAGATCGCGGCAGCCCAGGTGAAGGCCATGACGGAGATATAGACGGCCTTGTCATGGTGGAAGAACTTTCCGATGAAGGCCAGGATGATCAGCGCGATCGCAGGCGGGTAGATGAGCATGAGCACGGGGATGGAATACTCGATGATGGCGCTCAGACCCACGTTGGAGACCGCGAAGGAGAACAGCGTAAAGAGGATGGCCCAGGCCTTGTAGGAGAGCTTGCCGTGCGTCATCTTGACAAAGGTCTCGGAGCAGGAGGTCACGAGGCCGATGGAGGTCTTGAGGCAGGCGAAGGTGATGGTGACGGCAAGAATGATCTGGCCGACGCCGCCGAAGTAATGGCCCGCGATCTGCGTCAGGGCGATGCCGCCGTTGTCGGAGATCTCAAACAGCCCGCGCGACTGCGTGCCCATGAGGATGGTCACGATGTAGATGACGGCCATCAGGATGCCCGTCAGCGCGCCGGAGCCCAGCACGTCGACGGCGACAGCGTCGTCATTGTCCACGCCCATGCGGCGGATGACGTCGACGACCACGATGCCGAAGGCCAGACCGGCGATGGCGTCCATGGTGCCGTAGCCCTCAATAAAGGAGGAAAAGAAGGAACTAGTCCCGGTCGCGTAAGCCTCCACGGGCTCGACCGCGGCGATCGAGGCGCCGGGATTGGTGAGCGCGGCGATCACGAGCACGGCGAGGAAGAGAAGGAAGATAGGGTTGATGATCTTGCCGATCCAGACCGTGATCTTGCCGGGGCGGAGCGAGAAGAACAGGACGAACGCGAAGAAAATGGCCGAGAAAATGAGCAGCGCAAGCCACTCTTTGGACGGGTCGAGCAGCATGGGCGCCACGCCGGTCGTGAAAGAGACGGTCGCGCATCTGGGGATGGCGAACAGCGGGCCGATGGTCAGATACAGAAGACAGGTGAAGAAAATGCCGTAGCCCTTGCCGACCTTGCTTGAGAGCGTCTGCAGCCCATCGGAGTGCGTGATGCCGATGGCGGCCACGCCGAAGATGGGGATGCCGACGGCAGTGACGATAAAGCCGATGATGGCGGGGATGACGTTCCGGCCCGCCAGCTGGCCGAGATGGACGGGGAAGATCAGGTTGCCGGCGCCGAAGAACATACCGAACAGCGTCCCGGCCACCAGAATTTTTTGCCGCATGGTCAATTTTTTCACAGTCATAGCGATCAGCTCCTTTATTTATGAACTGATTATAAAGGATATACTTGCAAAAGTGAAACGCGGGATTATAATAGTTATATGACGATTCGTAATACCCTCTGTCATACCCCATCCGGAAGGAGCCAACTATGGACAGCAAAAAACTGGAGATCCTGATGACCGCCGTCGACCTCGGCAGCTTTTCCAAGGCGTCGGAGGTGGTCGGCTATACGCAGTCGGGCCTGACGCACCTGGTCGACAGTCTCGAGCGCGAGATCGGCCTGACGCTCGTGCGGCGCGACCACAGCGGTATCGCCCTGACCGAGGAAGGAGAGGCCCTGATGCCCGCCATCCGGGAATTTCTGCGCGCGAACGCGAAGCTGGAGAACCGCATCGCCGCCATCACGGAAAAATCGACCCGGACCATCCGCGTCGCGGCCTACGCGAGCATCGCCATGCGCTGGATGCCGGAGATCCTGTACCGCTTCCGCCGCGTCTGCCCGCATATCGACGTGGACCTGCGGACGGTTGACCATGAGCTCGAGCCGTTTGAGCTGCTGGAAAAATGGCAGACGGACGTGATCTTCGCCGCCCGCCAGAGCGGCTTCGCCTGCGACTGGACGCCGCTGCATGACGACGCGATGTACGCCATCCTCCCCGCGGACTATCCGACAAACGGGCGGGACTTTTTCCCCATCGAGGCCTTTGCGGGCAAGGAATTTCTGATGCCCTACGGCCGGTTCGATATCGACGTCGGCGCGGCGTTCCGGAAATACGGCGTCGAGCCCATCATCCGCCCCTGCTATGTGGACGACGAGACCGTCATCCGCATGGTCGGCAAGGGGCTCGGCATCTCGATGATGGCGGAGATGATGATCCGCGGCAAGCTCACGGGCGTCAAGACCCTGCCGGTCCGCCCCTGCGTCAGCCGCGAGCTCGGCATGGGCCTGCACCCCCGCGAGCAGCTCCCCCCCGGCATCTCCCGCCTCCGCGAATGCGTGCTGGAGTATATCGGGGAGCTGTGAAAGCCGGGGAGAAAGTTCTCACCGCAAGTCGTTTGAGCCCATCTAATCCAGCATCGGATCGTTCTCAAATCATCGCAGGCCCTGGATGCAGCTGCACCCGGGGCCTGCAGTATAATAGATCTGTCCAATGACAGGCTGACAAATGTTCCGGTGTCAGAAACGGAAATAATTTGTGCAAAAGTGCTTAAATCCCCCGTGGCGATTTGGGGCTTTCCGCCATTGAAATGATTTTTCGTGGTATGCTATAATAATGCTCGGGAACGTTCCCGGGAACGTTCCCGATAAACATAAGAAACTGAGAAACTGAATCACAACAGGTGCAACGCTATGTCTAATACAAGACTTACCATATTTGATATTGCCAAGATTGCCGGCGTATCACGCTCGACCGTGTCCCGCGCACTGAACAATGACAGCGGTATATCCGACGAGACAAAGGAGAAGATCCTCAACGTCATCAAGGAAATGAATTATCGTCCAAACGTGAACGCCCGACGTACTGTCACTCGTCGCTGCGAGTGCCTTGGACTTTATATCGGTTCCCGTGTACTGATCCGAGATGCGAACTCCCGCGTGCTCAGTGGGATCATCGCCAAGTGCAATGAGGTAGCTTATGATCTTGTGCTGCGCAGCAGCTGCTCAACAGACCGGCTCGTTGAGATGTACAACGAACATAAGGTGGATGGCTTTGTCATATTGAACCCCTATCCCGATATTGCCCCCATGCTGGAGTTTCTGGAAGCAAACAATGTCCCATATGCCTGTACAGCCGTGTGTTCGGATGAAAATAAGTTTCTCTATGTTGATACTGACAACCGCAGGGCGGCGTACGATGCAGTTTCCTATTTGATCGGCAAGGGCCATCAGCACATTGCCCTGCTGACGGAAGAGCCATCCATTTTCAGCGTCGACCTGCGCCGGGCAGGATATGAAGCATGCATGCGCGCACACGATCTGCCGATCCCTGAAAATTATATCGTGTCGCTGCCGCCCAGAGGGGCGGGCATGGATCTGCAGCCGATGCGTCGTGCATTTGAGGGTGATACACCGCCTACAGCGTTTTTCGCGACCTCGGACGAAAAGGCCATGCGTGCGATCTATTGGCTGCGCGATAATGGTTATCGTGTGCCGGAGGATATTTCGGTCATAGGATTTGATGATCTGCCGGAGGCGACCGGCGAATACCCGCTGACGACGATCCATCAAGACTTCTATATGCGCGGCTATGTCGCCTGTGAAAGCGTCCTGAATCGCCTCAATGACCCCAATCGCCTGATAGAGCGCCGTTTTCTTGCACACAGCCTGATAGAGCGCGGCTCGGTCCGGGCAATTAAAGATCAAAAAATATAGATAATGGATGTTGTGGTTTAAGGAGGAAATAAATCCATGACGGTTTCACTTGATTTTCTTCAGGAAAAAGCCAGAAAGATCCGGCTTCAGACGATCCAGATGCTTGCGAAAGCCGGCTCTGGGCATCCCGGCGGCTCACTTTCGGAGATTGAGATCCTGGTTAGCCTGTATTACAGCAAAATGCGGCTTGGATCTGGGGCAACGGATCCGGACCGTGATCGTTTTGTGCTCAGCAAAGGGCATGCAAACCCGCCGCTGTATGCCATTCTTGCTGATAAAGGTTATTTTCCCGAAGATGAACTCTGGACACTGCGCCGCCTTGGCAGTCACCTGCAGGGGCATCCCGACATGAATAAGACGGCCGGGATCGACTGCAGCACCGGTTCTCTCGGGCAGGGCGTCAGCATGGCGGCCGGTATGGCGCTGGGCCTCAAGTACCAGCATAAAGACTGCCATGTCTACGCACTTACCGGCGATGGCGAGTTGCAGGAGGGCATTGTGTGGGAGGCTGCGATGGCCGCCGCACACTATAAACTGGATAATCTCACCCTCATTGTCGACCGGAATGGTCTGCAGATCGACGGTACGACAGAGGATGTTATGGCACTCGGCGATCTGGCAGCAAAATTCCGTGCATTTGGTTTCTACGTGAAGGAGATCGACGGCAACGACTTCACGCAGGTGCTGTCCGCGCTGGATACACACGAGAAAGACAAGCCTGTGTGTATTATTGCGAAGACGGTCAAAGGCAAGGGCGTGTCCTTTATGGAAAATCAGGTCGGCTGGCACGGCAAGGTCCCTTCGGGAGAGCAGCTGACACAGGCGCTGGAAGAATTGGAGGGTCGAAACAATGGCTGATAAGAAACCGACACGGCAGGGATATGGCGAAGGACTGGCCGAGTTTGCCAGAACGCATGAAGATATCGTTGCGCTTGATGCAGATCTGGCGCACGCGACCGGTTCTGCAGCTTTCCTGAATGAATTTCCCGAACGTTTTTTCAACGCTGGTATCGCAGAACAGAACATGATCGGTATGGCGTCCGGTCTGTCTAGGACGGGGCTGGTGCCATTTGCCAGCTCCTTTGCGGTGTTTTCTGCGGGCCGCGCATTTGAGATCATCCGTAACGGCGTGTGCTATTCCAAAGCGAACGTCAAAATTGCCGGCTCCCACTGCGGCATCACTGCGACTGGCGACGGCGGTACGCACCAGTGCATCGAAGATCTTGCGCTGATGCGTTCACTTCCGAATATGACAGTCTTCTGCCCGTGCGACTATACGCAGGCAAAAAAGCTCATCAAAAATGCGTATGAGATCAATGGACCGGTTTATATGCGCCTGTCGCGTGAGCCTGTGCCGATGATTACCTCTGCGGATGAAGAACTTGTTACCGGCAAAGCACAGATCCTTCGGGACGGTACGGATGTATGCATCATCGCGACCGGACTACCTGTTCATATCGCGCTTGAAGCGGCAGAAGCACTTGCCAAAGAGGGGATCAGTGCTGCGGTCGTGAATATGTTCACGATCAAGCCGCTTGACGAAGCAACTGTCCTGCAATATGCCGCCAAGTGCGGAAAGATCGTCACGATGGAAGAGCATTCTGTCATCGGCGGTCTGGGTGACGCTGTTCTGAACGTGTTAAACGGACATGAAGGCGTGAAGTTTGACAAGATCGGCGTGGAGGACCGCTTTGGTCAGTCCGGGTTGATCGATGAATTGCTGAAAGAATACGGCATGAACAAGGATAACCTGATCGCACATATCCGCAAGCTGCTTTGAGCAGCCGGATATGGATCTTTACAAGGAAAGGAGCCTCAGCGTGGAGAAATTGAAGAGCGCCGGGAAAAGATTACGCACCCACAGACTGTTTCAGGATCCGTTTATCCTCTTTTTGATTATAACAAGTCTTGTGGTGGTCACGGTATTTATCATTTATCCCCTGTTTTGCATCCTGAAGACGAGCATCTACTATAAAGGCGTATTCTCTCTTGAGACATTTAAAAGCACGCTTGCAACGAGCGGCTTCAAGGTCGCGTTCTGGAATTCCATGAAACTGGGTTTCGGCTCGGCCATCACCTCTACGTTAGTCGGCTTCATCTTTGCGTATCAGGAGGCGTATGTTGCCTCCCGGCTCAAGCCGCTGTACTCCATCGTGTCCCTGATGCCGGTCATTTCGCCGCCGTTCGTACTGTCTCTGTCGGCGATTCTTCTGCTCGGCAAGCGCGGGTTGATCACATACTCGCTGCTGCATATAACAAACGCGAATATCTATGGTTATGGCGGTCTGATCCTTGTGCAGACACTGGCATTTTTCCCGGTATCGGCCATGATGTTTAAGGGCTTGCTCGGAAATATCGATACCTCTCTGGAAGAGGCTGCACGGGACATGGGTGCCTCGCGTGGAAAGGCATTTTTTACTATTACGATCCCGCTGCTTGCGCCGGGCTTTGCAAATTCCTTTATGCTCTCATTCATCGAATCTGTGACGGATTATTCCAACCCCGTTGTTATTGGCGGCGGATATAAAACGCTTGCCTCACAGATCTATGTGCAGGCGATCGGTAATTACAAGCTGCAGGTCGGTACGTCCGTTGCTGTGATCCTGCTGGCAGTCACAGTTGTGGTCTTTCTTGTCCAGCGCTATCTTATGCGCAGCAAAAACTACGTGGCACTTACCGGAAAGGCTTCGCGTGAGCGTCAGTTGATCACAGAAAAACGCGTCGCTCTGCCGATCAACGCCATCTGCTTTTTGTTGACGTTGTGTATCCTGCTATTCTATGTCTTCCTGATCCTGGGCGGTTTCTTTAAGAGCTGGGGCGTAGACTACAGCTTCAGCCTCGACAGCTTCAAGTATGTCATCAGTTATACTGGCAAAGCCATCAAAGATACCACGCTCATCGCGCTGACGGCATCGCCGATCTCCGCGGTGCTTGCAATGGCGGTTGCCTACCTTGTGGTACGCAAGCGGTTCTTTGGGCGCCTGTATTTGGAGCAGTCCTCGTTGCTCGGTTTGGCGGTTCCGGGAACGGTCTTTGGCCTGGGCTACATTCTTGCATTCAATAGCAAACCGCTGCTGTTGACCAATACATGGATCATCCTTGTGATTGTTCTTGCCATGACCCGCCTGCCGGTTGGTGTTCGCAGCGGCGTGGCCTCGCTCCAGCAGATCGACCCTAGCATTGAGGAAGCTGGACGGGATCTCGGCGGAAGTTCGAACAAGGTGTTCTGGACAATTACGATCCCGTTGATCAAAACGTCCTTCTTCAGTGGGCTTGTGTTTACTTTCATCAAAAGTATGACGGCTATCAGCGCAGTCATCTTTCTGGTCTCGGGTAAATACAGCCTTCTGACGACAAAAATCATGATTTATGTCGATAAGGGACGCTTTGGTTATGCTGCAGCGGCTGCCACAATTTTGATTGCGATCGTGTTTGCCGTCGTCGGCATCGCATCAAAGGCGCTGTCCAAAATGGGCGTCAGCGGCGACGAGATCATGAGCGGATTGTCATAAGGAGGGCATGAGATGAGCAGTAACAACTCTAAAGGTGTAAAAATATGCAGCCTTGTCAAGGTATATAAAGGTCATCAGAACGGTGAAATGGTCCGTGCTGTTGATGATATCTCCGTGGATATCCGTCCCGGTGAATTCGTAACGCTCCTCGGGCCATCCGGCTGCGGCAAAACAACGACGCTCCGCATGGTTGCCGGGTTTGAAGAGATCACTGGGGGCGAGATCTATATTGGTGACGAGCTTGTCAACCATGTTCCACCTGATAAGCGTGATACCGCGATGGTCTTTCAGAGCTACGCATTGTTTCCAAACTACAATATTTACGACAATATTGCTTACGGCCTGAAGATCCGGAAGCTGTCCAAGCAGAGTATTCATGCCAAGGTCATGGATATTATCCGGCTGGTCGGTCTGGAGGGAATGGAGACACGCCAGATCAACCAGATCTCCGGCGGCCAGCAGCAGCGCGTCGCACTGGCCCGTGCACTGGTCGTGGAACCGGGCGTCCTGCTGTTCGATGAACCATTGTCCAATCTTGATGCGAGACTGCGTGTGCATATGCGCACCGAGATCCGCAAGATCCAGCAGAAACTTGGTATTACAGCGCTGTATGTTACCCACGATCAGGCAGAGGCGATGAGTCTTTCTGTCAGGATCATCATTCTCAAGGATGGCGTGATCGAACAGGTCGGTTCTCCGTCGGAGATCTATCACCATCCGGCCAACCGGTTTGTGGCAAACTTTGTCGGTACAGCGAACTTTATTGACGGCGTCATCTGCGGCAGCGCAGAGGGCAAGGTCGATGTAAACGTAGACGGCACCATTTATCACGGGCTTGACTGCAGGGAAGTCCGGCCGGAAGGCAGTCCCTGCACCATCGTGGTGCGTCCGGAGTCACTTTCGCTGAGCAAAGGGAAAGGGCTTCCGTGCAAGGTTACGCTCTCGACATTTATGGGAGAGTATCAGTATTATGAGGCGTCTTACAAAAACGATACGCTTCAGATCCACCAGAGCAATCCCAAGGCAAAAGCCAAGTTTGACGTGGGTGAATCGGCGTATATACAACTTGATGCGGCCGACCTGTTCGTCATTTATTAAGTTGTTTCCGGCAAAGAGCGCACGTACTTTACCGAAAAGCAAATGCAGCCCAACACAAAAACAAATTTATGGAGGAAACACAAATGAAAAAACTGCTTGCAGCCATTCTGGCATTGACAATGCTCTTTGCCCTTGCCGCCTGTGGGAGTAAGACTGCCACAGCTACCGATTCCCCCGCCGAACCCGCTGAGACTGCTGAACCCGCTGCGCCTGCGGAGACCTCCGAAGAGCCCGCTGCCGAATCGGAAGAACCCGCTGCGGAAGAATACCCGGAAACAGGCAAGCTCGTTGTCTACATGGGCGCTTTGGAAGATGAGTGCATCGCGATCGGTGAAGCTTTTGAAGCTGCGACCGGTATCGAGACCGAAGTTGTCGTTCTTGGCGGCGGCGAGATTCTTGCCCGTGTCGAGGCTGAGTCCGAGAATCCCATTGCCTCTGTTTGGTGGGGCGGCGGCATTGACGGTCAGATGAATGCAAAGGACCGCGGTCTGCTCACGCCGTATTTCTCCCCGAACAGAGAAGCTGTTGATGAAAAGCTGAAGGATCCCGATGGCTACTGGACCGGCGTTTACACCGGCTATGTCGGTTTCGTTTACAATATCGCTCGTCTGCAGGAGCTGGGGGTTGATGTCCCCACTTCCTGGGATGACCTGCTTGATCCGAAGCTCGAAGGCGAGATCGTCTTTGCTGCTCCCAACGCTTCGTCTACCGGTTATAACGTCGTGTCCACGGTTTGCCAGCTTTGGGATGTAGACACCGGTCTTGATTATATGGCAAAGCTCGACAAAAACGCGGTTTATGGTGAGCGCGGCACTTGCTGGATCGCGCCTGTGACCACAGGTGAAGCTGCTATCGGCATCTGCTTCCTGCAGGATGCAGTCGACCTGATGCTCAACGAAGGCTATGGCGACGTGATCGGCATTTCTACTGCTTCCGAAGGTACCGGCTATGAGCTGGGTGGCGTTGCAATCATCAATAACGCGCCTGATATGGCCTCTGCGCAGAAGTTCGTTGATTTCGTGCTGACAGCTGAAGCACAGGAAATCGACCAGGAGTACGGTCACTATGTCTTCCTCACGAATCCGGATGCAAAGTGCCCCGATGCTGCTGCCGAGCTGGCAAAGACGACCAAGCTCATCAACATCGACTTCCTCTGGGCTGCCGAAAACAAGGCCGACCTGCTGGCCAGATGGGAAGAGATGACCGGCAACTCCTGATTTGGTAAAACAGAAGACGCATAAGTCAAACAACCGATACGCGGGCCGGTCTGCGTTATGCAGGCCGGCCTCTGCTGAAAAAGGAGGATACAGACGATGCAGACCTACCCGGAGATCGTTGCCGTAGGGCATCTGTGCATGGACAAGCTCCATATCTGCGAGCGGATGCCGCAGGAAAATACATCTGCGCATATTCTCTCTTATACGCAGCAGCCCGGCGGTACGGCCTGTCAGGCTGCTGTTGCTGCGTGCCGGCTCGGTGCAACAGCTGGATATCTAAGTCCACTCGGAGATGACGAGGTAGGCCGCAGCCTTTACGAGGGTTGCGTCGAGGAAGGCCTGGATATGTCCTTGTGTCGGGTCGACCCGGGAGTTGTTACACATTTTACAAATGTGATCGTCAACGCACAGCGTAATACCCGTACATTCCTCTCCTATCATGGAAAATTTGCGCCCATCAACTTCGGCGAGGCAGAACGTGATTATATCAGCCACGCGAAAATTCTGCATCTTGACAATACAAGAAATGACAATGCCCTGGCGGCTGCCAGGATCGCAAAAGAACATCACGTTCTTGTATCGCTCGACGGCTCTTCCACCGACCCGGATATACGCCGGAATTGGGAACTGGCTGAACTGGCAGACGTTGTGATCGCCGGCGAGAAATTCCCCTGGAAGCTTACGGGGATCGAAGACCGCCGGGCAGCGATGCTGGAAGTTGGAAAGCGGCTGCATGCGAAGATATTTCTGATGACAGTCGGCGGCAGCGGCTGTATCCTCTATTCCAATGGGACGCTTATCGACTATCCGGCCTATAAGATCGCGCCGGTCGATACGACTGGCGCAGGAGATGCATTTCATGGCGCATTTCTTTTCGGGCTTCTGCACGGGTTTGACCTGGACTATAATATCCGTTTTTCCAGTGCCGTCGGCGCATTGAGCTGCATGGCTGTCGGCGGACGAGCGGGATTACCGGATCACGCGCAGACGCTTCGCTTCATGCAGGAGCATCCGTTCGGCTGATGCAGCCGAGTGATCGAACAAACGGTATTGTGACGTATGTGCCGCACGCAGAAAATGCGCCGGTATGGACAGGAGGCCATTATGGGACTATATACGCTTCGCGAATTGCTTACACCTGCATCTGCGGGCGAGTATGCTGTCGGGAGTTTTAATTTCTTCGGACTTGAAAATTTGCAGGGGATCCTTCTTGCAGCCGCGCAGCTGCAAGCGCCGGTCATCGTTCAGGCAAGCCCGGGAGCAGTTCGGCATATAGGAGAAAAGGGGATCTGCGGTCTGACTCATTCGCTTGCAGAAGAATACGGTGTGACTGCCGCGCTGCATCTTGATCACGCGACGGAGCTGGATTTCATTTTCCGCTGTGTTGACAACGGTTTTACTTCTGTCATGATCGACGCCTCAAAAAAGAGTTTTTCGGAAAATGTCGAGCTGACACAAAAGGTGGTAGAATACGCGCATCGGAACGGCGTCAGTGTCGAAGCGGAACTCGGGCGTCTCGGCGGCGCAGAAGAGGAGATCCGTGTCAGCGAACGGGACGCACTTTTTACAGATCCGGAAGAAGCTGTGCGCTTTGTTGCGCTGACCGGAGTAGACGCGCTGGCAATCGCTGTCGGTACAGCACACGGCTTTTATAAGTTTGAACCAGATATCGATTTTGATCGTATTCGTGAGATCCATGCAAAAACAAACGCGGCTCTTGTGCTGCACGGCGGGACAGGTGTCAGTGACAGTGACCTTCGCCGCGCGATCGAAGCCGGGATCTCCAAGATCAATGTTGGCACAGAATTGTGGTATAATGGTTATGGCAACACCATGAAAAAGTATGCCGAGCAGATGCCCTATAATTCCGATCCTCGCAAGGTCATGGCAAAGGTACGCGAAGCGTGCCGCGAGATCGTGTTGAAAAAAATTGAAATCTTTGGCTCTGCAGGACGAGAAACAGGAGGGGCAAGTGTATAAGCTTATTGCATTGGATCTGGATGGAACGCTGACAAATGATGAGAAAAAAGTTACGTCCCATACCGTCGATGTACTGCATCGGGCGGTTCAAAAAGGTGCAGCGATCGCACTTGTCAGCGGCCGCCCGACGCTTGGCATCGGTCATGTGGCGGCAGCTTTGTCGTTGGACAAGATTGGAGGCTATATTCTTGCCTACAATGGCGGACATATCCTCGATTGCCGCACAGGAGGGGACATTTATAAAGCGCAGTTTCCGCGCGACTGCATTCAGGAGGCAGTGGACTTTGCACGACGCTATCAAATCGCCATTGTTTCCTACGATGATACTGGTATCGTGACCGAGGGGCCGATGGACGAGTATGTTGCGCATGAAGCTTACAACAACTCCATTCCGGCCAAGCAGGTCCCCGACCTGCCTGCATATCTGAGCTATCCGTTCGTAAAAATGGTCCTGTGCGGTGACCCGAAAAAAATCGATATGCTGGAACCGATCATGTCCGAACACTTCAAAGGGCGGCTGGATATTTACCGGGCAGAGTCGATCTATCTTGAGATCATGCCGCTTGGTATCAAAAAATCTGCCGGCTTGCAGCGTCTCATGGATGTGCTGCATATTGGCCGCGAAGAGCTTCTTGCCTGCGGTGATGCGCATAACGATCTGCCAATGATGGAGCTTGCAGGCCTGAGCGTAGCGATGGAAAACGCTTACGACAATGTAAAAGCTGCAGCAGACTATATCACCAGAAGCAACAACGACGACGGCGTAGCCTACGCGATCCAGAAATTTGTTCTTGATGAACAGCGTGTATAACTGGCTCGAAGAAGATAAGCAAACCCACCGGCCACGCCGGTGGGTTTGCTTATCCAAAGTTGTTCCAGAAAATCTAGTGTTCCTTCTACAATATGTCTTTCCCCTATCCTTCTTTCCCGGCCTTTTGCTTGTATGCTGGATCGTTTTTGCCGCTGGCTGGAATGCGTTGATACTGTCGCGCGCAGCGCAGCAGAAGAGAAAAGGCAGATCTTCATTACCTGCCGGAACGGATTTGGCCTTTTTTAAAGTTTTGGACAGGAGCAGATATCTGCATCGTAAAACACGAAGTGTACTTCGTGGAAGTACACTTCGTTTCGACATAAAATCTCCATAGAATTTATAACCTATGGAGGTCCTTAGAATGAAACCATACCCGGCGCTGCTCGCGGAGCTTCTTTCCCGGGAGCTTTCTTCCCTGCGGCGGCAGAAGGCGCTGACGCAGGAAGCTATGGCAGAGCAGCTTCGCATTTCCAGTCGTGCATACAGCGATCTAGAACGCGGAAAATACACCGCTTCTGCCCCGACCCTGATGTTTCTCTTTTCCATGCTGGACGCGGAAGCGCAGGGCGATCTGGTCCGGCAGTTTATGGACCGTGTTCAGGCGCTGGAGGGGACGGATGCAGCATGAATGCCGTAACGGACATTGCCGAAGTCTATGATCTGCTGTACCGTCTGGGTTTCTCCGCGACCAACACCGCATTTTTTCATCTTTCCTATGCGGTCTACCTTGCCGCGCTCAACCCGCACTGGCTGGTGAAGCCGTCGCAGCGGCTATATCCCGAAGTGGCAGACCAGTACAACGCAAACCCGCTCCAGGTCGTCCGAAGCATCGATGGCTTCGCCTGCGCTTCCTGGCATAAAAACGCCGTCCTCCTGCGCAGCCTCACCTACCGCCCGCTGACGGCCGCCCCCACGTCCACCCAATTCCTGCGGATCCTCGTGCACTATATCCGGAGGAGACCGTGAACAGCACCTGACAGCGAAGATCCCGGCGGACAACAGAGACTGTAATTTTGCATTTTTCTCAAAACACGGTTCGTTTCCCGCTGTTACAGTCTATCACAAATGAAAACCGACAAGTTTCAAAGAAACTTGTCGGTTTTTGTGTGATCGCTACACTATAGATGAACACTCAACTCGTCGATGTGGACTCAATCATTTTTTAAATCAAGGATGCTTCTGTAAAAATGTTTGATTCTATAAATAGCGAGAGGACCGGAATCACGGTATCGCAACTCTTGCCAAATATGTAGAGAATTTCAGTGTAATTTGCTCTGCAAACAGATCATCAAGGTGAAGCAGCCTATCCTTTTTGTGGGAAATCAAATATGATATCGGAACTGTAAAATAATGTTTGAAGTCAACAATAGCGTTTTCTAAGACTTTTTCTGCCCCAGTTTCAATAGTCAGAGAATGAAAGCGATAATGCCAATCCTTATCTGCAGTTTTTAGATCATCCTTAAAATATATAGGTTCCTCAACAATATTCAGAGACAGCAGACTAAAAGCCTCTTTAATATGATCTCCAGATTTTGAAGCTGATTTGTCATATATAGGACACATCAGAATTGAGGGCATAAATTTTGCAGGTTTTCCAGATTTGTTGTTAACAATATCTTCCATGGCAATCACATCACACGCTTGGCTAATGATAATTGCCATAGGAAATTCAAATTCTATGACATTTACGCCTTCATCATCTTCTGAATCAATGTAGTTATATCTTACATTTTGAAAAATATCTCCTTGGCATATTTGATCAGTAAGTTGGCTTTTAAATGCTTTAGATGTAGTTGACATTTACTCATTTCCTCAATCTATATTTCCGCACAATCACTTTTTGTGGAGCAGAATATGAAACAGAATCCTGACTAATTTCCTCTGTAAATACCGGCGGTTCTATATATGTTAAAGAAGGTGCTTCGCCACTCATTTCTAATATTGATGTGCTCTTTGGAAGAGTTGGTTCCTGCACACTGGTTCCAGCAGAATCCAGCGATTGAATGCTTTTCAAGTATTCATTCATTACCCATTACCTCACGCAACGAATCCGTAATGGAACGTTCAAACAGGGCTTGGATCTCATTATGACCTTTATCAAGCACATGAATAATTCCGTCTGAAGAATCAATAACATCATCTGAGAAGAAATCAAAGTCAAGAACGAAATCATTCTTTCTCAGCAAATTGGGATATTCGGGATTGAACATGCCATACCTAAAGTTCATGGTCATTTCGCCAATCCGATATTCATTCATGTGTATTGAGCGTATCATACGAGGTCCACTGGACGTTTCAATAAATTTCGTATACAAAGACGCTGCAATTTCTTGAGTAAAAAACTTCTTTTGCAACTTTACTCTCGGTTGCTGGAACATATTAATATATCGGATACCTGTTCTGTTTGCAGAAACTCTGTTTCTCTGGAAGAACTCAAGCAAAATCGATTGGAACCACTGTTTGTGTACCTCAAAGCTGGAATACTTGTTAATTTCGAACACGATAAACTTGTTTGATAAAACCAACTTGTTTACACCGTCATTCGTGAAATACTCTCTTTGAATTCCCTCAAGAACCTTACCATTTGCATTAGGTAAACCATTATTATTTTGATCAAAAACCACATTAATAGAGTTAAAACGGATAATTTGGTCTTTGCCACGTCGGGGGAAAATTCTTAATATTTCCTTTTCGATAGACTCACTGAAAGTCATATTTGTCGGAACAAACTGAAGAAAATCAATCCGAACAATTACTTGATGCAAAAAACTGTTTCTGTAACATATAGAAGAATATTCCTGCATTATTAATACCTCCCTTTTACATTTAATCATAACATCATATACGTTATGCAGACCGCGTGTTTTATTATTGCCCCCTCAGTTTCTTACAAATTACATTAACTCATTCACTTTAAAATCAAGCACGTTTCTGCAAAAATGTTTTCTCTGCCGTATGGATCACAAAATTGCGTTCGTCAGAATCGGCTTTCGCAAAGTCAATCTGATACCGCTGGCAGGTCTTGCGGAAGTGGGCAACATAGGCCAAATCTTCTTTTGTTGGAGGCCCGACATAGCCGTTCGGCGCAGCAATCGCGTCCAGTTCCAGATATTTTTCGTTCTGCATCTGTCAGACCTCCTTCAAGTATTGTCCAAATAATTCCCGTGCTGCATCACTGTCAATCAGCAGTATGAAAAGTTCAAATCGGCTGAATGGGAGCGCACCGCAAGTCAGCATATAGTATTTTCTATACGACTTCTGAGATAGTCTATCCACCTACTTCTGCGCTATGGCCCTCACGCCTTAATATCTAATCTTTAAACTAATTTTATAAAATCAGCTTTGCCGATGATTGTTTCTGCAACTGACCGCACAAATATCCTCTCATCTTCGTTTACGCAGCAATTGAACCAGCTGCCAAAAAAGTGGAATCGATCAGTTTCAATTATTTTACTACTAGAGAAGTGCCTTATCGCTTTCCAGCCATTCGTGTTTACATTTATAAATCTCGCCCAGTATTTACCGATTGTATTATTTCTAGGTCTACCATCAACATTCGATTCAACCGCGTCGCATTCGAGATATTCCATATTACCCCGAATATAGTCTAATATTCCTTGAAAATCTAACGTCTGACTTTTTGACAGATGCCTGACAAGATACTCTTGATTACCAGCCACATATCGTGGACTATGCTTTTCAAAAAACACATTTGCAATCTGAAGCAAATGAATGGAGGCTGATTCACATAGGCACTCGCTTATCCATTTTAATCTTTCATTGTTCGGATAACATCCCATAACCACATGGCTATATTCATGCGCGAGTTGGTATATATTCTGTGACCACTCATCATCGTTTGAATTCAGAAAAATGAAATAATCCACATCCATGTTGCGCATATATAGATTCAACCTTTTGGGTGCAGTCATTGGATAACTAGTGTCCCACTTTTGTATTGAAATCATTTGATCCAGCAGCTCTGCTGAAAATAGTTTTTCATAATATCCAGCAACGAAAGCAATTACATCTCTGGATGCTTTATAATAATCACTAATCACATACATGGCATTTCTCCTATTCACACGCTAAAGCAGCCTTTAGGGAACCGATTCTCTCCCTACATATTTCTCTGAACAGCAGCCCGCAGGTCAGCGCGTCGCTTTCTGCGTTATGCAGTGCTGGCGTAAATTTGAAGGTGTTTCGGCATACATTTTCAAGTGAGTAGCTTTCCAACTGCCAGATCCGCTTGGACAGTTCCAGCGTGTCATAAAGCGGCCGCTTCTTTACAATATTTTCGCTTCCATTGGCAGCCAAGAACTTATACTCGAACTGGAGGTTATGCGCAACGATCGGTGCTCTCTCGCCGATGAATGCATCCACAGATTGCATGATCTGCTCGATATATGGCGCATCAGCAACCATGTCTTCCGTGATATGGTTGATTGCTGCCGCTTCAGGCTTTAACTCTCTCCGTGGTTTCACATAGCTGGACAAGATTTCGACCGGTTGAAGCTGGTGGAACCTGATAATTGCAATTTGAATGATTTCGCCCCATCCCACATTCAGTCCAGTCGTTTCTATGTCGATCGCGTAGACGTCATCGAACTTTGCGAGCGGCGTCCGGCTCGTAACATTACTTGTCTTTGCCGGTTCAATACCCGTCCTTCTTTTCAACTGTTCTGCGTTCTCATTGACAATCAAATCAAACGGTCGGAGCGATGGGATTAAATCCTCAAACCATTTCTGCGCTTCCCAGAAGTTCTGGAGCTCCTTCTGCTTTCCCTGAATCTCTTTTACAATTGCATTCGTAAGACCATCCGGAACATTCGATTCGCTGCTGTCTATTTGGATCATTCTATATGCGCCAGTTTGCGGGAGATAGAAGTGGTGCAGCGCCGAGTTGTACTTTACATATGTGTGAAGCAGCAAAACAAATTCTTTGTTCCCAAGAGCGGTCATCCAGTTTTCAAGAAATGCTGTGCATTGCTGCATTTTCGTTTTGATCTGTGCCAGTGTTCCAAAGCAATCGGCAGTTACAATTTGACTGTATTGACCTATAAGCCGTTGGTAAATTTCTGCGGTTTCCGGACTAGATGGCGAACCCTGTTTTTCGCTCTGTTTTACTTCTGAGCGCCTTACTAACGGATCACTTTTCTCGTTTAATTGCACCTTCTTGGGTTCAACACGCTGTGTAGAAACTGGGTGCAATACACATTGCGGATTTTCTACTTCCTCATGCTTCTGCTCTAAAATGACATTCGTCTCCGAATCCTCCCGCTTGAGCTTACCTGCCGCATAAAGAATCATCATGACGATCCCAGCCACGCCTGCAAGTACGGAAAGTAGTAAGCTTTGCTCAGAAAGCCCGATGCCAAGCAACAGCAGCAGGAAACCAATAACGAGATTTTTCTTCGACCGCATCGTGCAAACCCTCTTTTTCCTTCCACCGCACGGCACCTCGGTGGCTCGAATTGTGTTTGATCGTTTCTGTCTTCGCTTAGGTTTGTAATATTATTGCATATTTCATCAGGCTCGTCGACGGCTTCTTCCACAAATGCCCCGTTCAAAATAATCTCCAAAAGTTCCTTCTTCGAGCGGTTTTTGACCGTAGTCACTTGTAAGCAGAGCATTCGCTGTGCTCTTGTCAGGTCCGCTTCCATGATGACCACATTCAGCGTCCAGCCGATTTTCATCGCCAGACGGAGGAGCGTTTGGTCATTTTCATAAGTCCGGTAAAAATCTCGCATCCGACGCACATTGCGCGGAGAAAAGCCTGTGCGGTCAGGGAAATTCGCCTGCAAAAATTCTGCGGCTGCGACCGCTGCTCCCTTCTCCGGGCGCTGGCTAATAGCTTTGCCGATGACATGAATTTCGTCCATTTGCGGAAGATTTTGCGCAAGAATTGCGGCCAATTCCCGGTACATCGTGCTGTAATCCACAGGTTTTCTGATGTTCATAGCTTCTCCTTTCCGCGCTGGTGCGCATTGGATATTCTGTTGTTTCAGCGAATAAATACTGTTTTGTGTGCTTCAACTCGGCTTTTTCACAAGATTTGAACGGCGAGCACGAAGTGAGCTTCGTGGAAGCATGCTTCATTTCGACATAAAATCTCCATAGTCGATCTATTATAAACTATGGAGGTCTTCAGAATGAAACCATACCCGGCGCTGCTCGCAGAGCTTCTTTCCGAAGAATTGTCTTCTCTGCGGCAGCAGAAGGCATTGACTCAGGAGGCCATGGCGGAGCAGCTTCGTATTTCCAGCCGCGCATACAGTGACTTGGAACGCGGGAGATATGCCGCCTCAGCCCCGACCTTGTTGTTTCTCTTTTCTATGCTGGAGGCGGATGCACAGAGCGCGCTGGTTCGGCGGTTTATGAATCGTGTGCAAGCGCTGGAGGGGACGGATGCAGCATGAACGCCGTAACAGACATTGTCGAAGTATATGATCTGTTGTACCGACTCGGTTTCTCTGCAACCAACACTGCATTTTTCCATCTTTCCTACTCGGTCTATCTCGCCTCACTCAATCCGCATTGGCTGGTGAAACCATCGCAGCGGCTATATCCTGAAGTGGCAGACCAATACAACACCAATCCGCTTCAGGTCGTCCGAAACATTGACGGGTTTGCCTGCGCCTCTTGGCACAAAAACGCTGCGTTTCTGCGCAGTCTTACCTGCTGCCCGCTGATGGCAGCTCCGACAGCTGCACAGTTTTTGCGGATGCTTGTGCACTATGTCCGGAAGAGATCTGTATAGCGCATGCTGTTGCGGAATGTACACCACTTTCAACTGCTTCTTATCTTTAGCTGCAGGCGCACATCGTATATTTCGTCGTTCTGCGAATAGCCTGCTACAATATTTTGTGGTATGATCATCCCGTTCGTTTGATTCTTGCGAAGGGAGAGCAACCATGCAGTACACCGATAACGAAGCCGCCCTGATCGGCGGCCTGATCTCAACTTATTTCTTTCAGCCTGCCGTGTCCGCATCCTTAAAGGATGTCTACAGTCGCGTTCTGGAGCATCTGCATCAGAATGCGCTCACTTCTTCTGATTTGCAACAGATCCGAAAGGCTGTGAATTTTCTGATGCCCATGTGCCAAGCGAACCGGCAGACGCAGCGGGAGCTTATGGGTGTCAATGCAAGGACAACGGCGCTTTTGAATATCTCCCGATGACGGCAAGCGCCATTTTATAATCAGTAAACAGAAAGAGCGAAAAAACGGCGTCAATGTCGTTTCTTCGCTCTGTTTCTTTTCCTGTCTGACTTCTTATTCAGACTCATGCGGCAGTGTGCCGTATTCCTTGAATGCCTCGATTCGATGGTCGTTTGTGAGCGACTGCATCATCTGTTTGGCACTGGCATTTAACCGCAGGAGCCGTTCGCTTTGCGGTACGCCCTGGCGAATCAGTTCGGCGTTGATGCTCTCCAGATTTGCAAGCACGATCAGTTGCTGCAGGCTGGCTTCATCTCGGATGTTGCCCTTGGAGTCCAAATGCGCTTGCCGCCATTCTTTTGCCGTGATTCCAAACAGCGCAACATTCAGCACGTCTGCTTCGTTGGCGTATGTATAACTCTGCCGCTGCGGCGTCACATCTGGCGGGATCAGCATATCTTTGATCGCATCGGTGTGTACCCGGTAATTGATCTTTGCCAGTGTCCGGTTGAGGTTCCAGCCCAGCGCGAGTCGGCTGTTCTCATCATTTTTCAGCCGCTGATAATCCTTGATGATATACAGCTTGAATTCAGCTGAGATCCACGAGGCAAATTCAAATGCGATATCCTTTTGCGCAAACGTGCCGCCATAGCGTCCAGCTTTTGAAACGATCCCGATGGCTCCGGTCGCTTCGATCCATTTCTTTGGAGACATCGTGAAAGCATTCGATCCAGCCTGTGCTCTAAACCCGTCGAATTCGACGGGTTTGAAATCCGGGTTGTTGAGCTGCTCCCATAGGCCGAGGAATTCGATTGTATCACGGTTGCGCATCCAGTTTTTTATCACGTCATCCGGCGCATCACTTTTGTAACGTGCAATATCCGTCAGCGAAATATAGTCATTAGCATCGCCGGTAGAAAGAACCGCAATCTCGGTTCCTTTGGCATGAATGCTGTCTCTGAACTTCTTTTGTGTGGGCATATATTTCTCCCCTATCTGTGCTGCTTCTTAAGTATGATCTCATAAGTTATATCTATTATACTGAATATGGCGTTTTCCGTCGAGAGTAAAAACGCGTATGTGTGTATTTTTTATAATACCGATCCGCACGGGATGCTGTGACCACTATCCCTCCAATCGTTGTTTGATCTCTGCGCCGCCCTTGAT
>CDZG01064492.1_pt1 | contig 21527 bp, 17 predicted proteins | sample 557741 | NCBI WGS metagenome assembly CDZG01 (sample SAMEA3182086, study PRJEB8094) | gut metagenome | biome: human; feature: gut; material: Stool; isolation source: human stools | place: Canada | collected 2013-01-21
CAACCCATATCTGGCAGGAATTTCTCGACTTGGTTGAACAGCTGCGGAAAACGGAACGCGGCAAAGAAATCTATGCCATGAGAAAGCAAACCATTGAGCGTGTTTTTGCGGATGCAAAAGAAAAACATGCCATGCGCTATACACACCACCGAGGTCTGGCCCGTGTCTCGGCATGGGTGAGGCTTAAATATGCTGCTATGAATCTCAAAAAACTGGCCCTCTGGAAGTGGAGCCGCTCTGATTTCTTTGTTTTTCTGCCCTATTTCTTCTTTGATACGACTAAAACGCCAGCTCTCGCATAACGAGAACTGGCGTTCTTTGACAGGCTGAAAAAATGTCTGCCGCGAAAGCGGCAGACATTTTTTTACAGATGCGCGTAAATTTTCGCACCGGAGGTTTTCAGCCACCGCAGCAGCACCAGCGCCAGCACGATAAACAGCGCCGTGGCCGCCAGCAGGAACGCCGCCGCGCCCAAATGAGCCATCAGGGCGTAGTACAGGAAGCCCAGTCCCGCTGCCAGCACCCAACCGCCGAACATGGACAGGAATACCGCCAACCCCTGCTTGATGGGAGCCACCTCGCTGGTCCAGGTGAGGTTGGGCCGCTTCAGCCCCATAAACAGGCCGAAGGCGGCGGACAGCACCACGTATACCATGGGGACGACCACCACCAGCGCCGCGTGAAGGAAGTCCAGACCGGACACCGCCGCCACGCACGCGGCGCACAGCATCAGCGGCAGCTCCGTGATCAGCAGGTGCAGCCCCAGCTTGGCCCGCAGCGCCTGCCACGGGTCGATGGGCAGCGACTGGGCGATCCACAGGCTCTTGCCCTCCAGCGACACCGACGGCGCGGTAATGTCGTTGCTGCCTGCCAGCAGGCACAGACACAGCGCCGCCAGCACCGGCACGAAGTCCTCGCTTCCGGCGAACAGGGCGTTCATCATCAGGAACACCTCACGTCCCTTGATAAGAGACGCCACCGCCAGAATCAGCAGAAACACCGTGCCCAGACCGCAGTTCAGCATGTAGAGGGGACTGGCGGTGAACCGGCCCAACTCCTTACGCAGCAGCGCGGCGGCAGGGGAGGTCTGCATGGCGGCCTTCTCCCGATAGACCGCCTTGGCGGTATTGCCGGAGGCGGTAGCGATGTTCAGGAAGCTGCGGGCGATGAGATACCACACCAGCGCCAGCAGGGCGATCACCACGGCGGAGACGATCAGCATCGCCGCACCGTCGCCGCAGCCCACCCGGCCAAAGAGGTACAGGGGATAGACGCTGCCCTTGATCTTATCACCGACGCTGGCGGCATTCAGCAGCAGACTGCCGATCAGCGCCTGAGACCGGAAGCAGACGAAATAGTACAACCCGAAAAACACCAGCGATACCAGCACCGTGATAAAGCTCTTGTTCTTCAGCTTTAGGCTGATTTTCGCCACCACCCAGCCCAGCACGCAGGACAGCGCCAGCGCGAACAGCGAGATGACGATCAGCAGCACCACGCCGCCCAGAATGATCCCCGCCGTAAGGGGCACGGTGCACCAGTACACGATGATGACCGGCAAAATCACGATGCCGGAGTATATCAGTCCCAGCAGATAGACATTCAGCAGCCGGGACGCCATGATGATCCGCACCGGAATGGGCATGGACAGCAGCAGGTCGTTGTCCTTGGCCAGATACAGCCCCGAATAGGTGTTGAACACGCTGCCGAAGGCGCCCAGAAACACCGCCATCATCCCCATGATGACGAAGTACAGCCAGTCCAGACCCATCTCCGCCAGCTGGCCGCACATAACGTTGGCCAGCACCGCGAACATGCCGCCCAGCACGCCCACCATCAGCAGCACGAACATCACGATATAGGCGATGGTCGTCCCCTTGGAGCGGGCCTTGTTCTTTTTCGCGTCGTAGAAGTAGCTGCGGAACACCTCCATCAGCTGCTTTTTCAGCAAAAGCTTCAGCATTCCTCTCCCTCCAGTTCCAGAAAGACCTCCTCCAGACTGTCGTCGCCCTTGACCTCCTCCATGGTGCCGGAGCGGATCAGCTTGCCGCCCTTGATGATGGCCACCTTGTCGCACAGCTTTTCCGCCACCTCCAGCACGTGGGTGGAGAAGAAGATGGCGCCGCCCTCGTCGCACACCTCGCGCATCATGCCCTTCAGCAGATGGGACGCCTTGGGGTCAAGGCCCACAAAGGGTTCGTCCATGATGATGAGCTTCGGCTGATGCAGCCACGCGGCGATGATGGCCAGCTTCTGCTTCATGCCGTGGGAATAGGCGGCGATAGGCTGGGCCAGATCCTCCGTCAGCTCGAAGGCGTCGGCGTATTTTCGGATGCGCTCCTGCCGCTGCCGCGCTCCGACGCCGAAGATATCGGCCACGAAGTTCAGGTACTTGATGCCCGTCATAAAGTCGTACAGGTCGGGGTTGTCGGGGATGTAGGCCATCTCCCGCTTGCAGCCCAGGGGATTCGCCTTGATGGACTTGCCGTCAATGGTGATCTCCCCCTGATCGAATTGCAGAATGCCCACCACGGATTTCAGCGTGGTGGTCTTGCCTGCGCCGTTGTGGCCGATGAAGCCGTAGATCTCACCGGCGGCAATGTGCAGCGTCAAATCGTCTACGGCCTTCTTCTCGCCGTAGCGCTTGGTCAAATGTTGAATGTCCAGCATATGCTTTCCTCCCAAATCATATTTTCTATCCTGTATCCTACCACATGACGCAGCGTCATAAGCAATACCCGCCGCGCCGAAAAAGCAATATTTTTTCAAAGGCGGGCGTATTATAGCAGTCGGCCTTACGACTGTCAATGATAATGTGTTTCCATTCCGCAAACTCCGTAAGAATTGACACAAAAGGCGCAGCGGCATACCGCTGCGCCTTTTCTCAACTGTGTTACCGGTGTCCGCCGCCGAAGCCGCCTCCACCGAAGCCGCCGCGGCTTCCACCGCCGCGAGAGCCGCCGAAGCCGCCATTGCCGAACCCGCCGCCCCGGCTGCCGCCGCCAAAACCGCCGCCGGGCCGGGAATTGCCCCGTGGCGGACGATAGCTGCTCTGGGGCGGGCGATATCCGCCGCCGGCGGGAGGTCGCGGCCCGCCTGTCGGCGGACGGTAGCCGCCATGGGACGGCCGGGGACTGCGGGGCGGACGGGGCCGCAGGTGCCGTCCCCAGAAAATGGGATAGTACACGGGCCGCACCACGTTCACCGGCGCGCCCAGAATATACCGCCGCCGGTAGCGGTTGTACCGCACCCGATCCAGCAGCGCCCACACCACAAGGATCGCCGCGATCAGCAGCACCACGCTGCCGAGGGACACGCCGCCGGAGCCGGTTTTCGCCGGAGCGTTCCATTCGCCGCCGCTGTTATAGCTGTTGCTGTAACCGCCGGAGGGCTGCATCTGGGCCATCTGGCCGTAAAACACATCTGCCTGCCGGAAGAACGCCGCCGCCGCGCCGTCAAAGTCGCCGCTGTAGTAGAGACCTTCGATGGACTGCTTCAGCTTGGCCTGCATGGTGTCGTACTGGTTCAGCACGGCCAGCACGCTGTCGCCGCAGGCCACATAGTAATCGTCGTTCCGCACCATCAGCAGCAGCATGTCGTTTTTGCCCAGCTTCCAGTCGGCGCCCAGCTGCTTTGCCGCTTCCTCCGGCGTCCAGCCCTGAATGCTGTCTGCGGTGGCCACCGCCACCACGGCGTAGTATTTCGCGTCCCAATCTGCGTTGCGCTCCGTGATATACGCCACCGTGTCGTCGGACAGCATGTCTGCCTCGTCGCAGATCCACTGCTGGTATTTGACCTCCGGCAGCGCCACCGGCTCCTTTGCCAGAAAGCTGTCCTTCCGGCTCAGACCGATGCATACGCTGCCCACGACGGCCAGCACCAGCACCACCCACGCCACCGCGCGGTTTTTGAAAATTTTCATAGGAGATTCCTCCTTCCATAAGGAGATCGCTGTTTTACCGAGGCTCCCTTGTGTAAAGGGAGCTGTCAGCGCAAAGCGCTGACTGAGGGATTGCCCGTGTGCGATGTTGCTCGCAAGTGACAGACAACCCCTCCATCGCGGTTTACGCCGCGACACCTCCCCTTACACAGGGGAGGCTTTGAAAGGTTCAGCCTCTCAGCTCCATCAGCTTCTGCTTCAGCTCGCCTTCAATCTTGCCCAGTACCCCATTTTGCGCAAGCGCAAAACGGGGACCCCTTTTATTTTACATCCTCGGCGGAAATGAATTCCGCCTGCGGCAAGGTTTTGCTGCGCAAAACGCTTGTACGCGCTGATGCGCGAGGCGGCTTGTGCCGCCAGCCGAACTGGGCCGATGGCTTTCGGAAATTATGTTTATCCTCTCAGTTCCATCAGCTTCTGCTTCAGCTCGCCCTCAATCTTGCCCAGCTCGACTTCCGCTGCCTTGCGCTGGGCGGCGCCCTCCTTCTGGATACGGGCCACCTCGTCCAGCGTGGAGATCAGCTGCTCGTTGGTGTGCTTCAGCGTCTCGATATCCACCACGCTGCGCTCCGCCTCCTTGGCGGTGGCGATGGTGCCCATCTTCAGCGTGTCGGCGTTCTTCTTCAGCAGCTCGTTGGTCATTTCTGTAACGGCGTTCTGGGCGGCCGTGGCCTGACGGCTGTGCTCCATGCCCAGCGCCAGCACCATCTGGCTTTTCCACAGGGGGATGGTGTTCACCAGCGAGGACTGGATCTTCTCGATCATCAGCGTGTCGTTATTTTGCAGCAGCCGGGTCTGGGGCCCCATCTGAATGGACACCATCCGGGTCAGCTCCAGATCGTGGAGCTTCTTCTCGAACCGGTCGCACATGCTGACCAGATCGTTATAGGCCTGTGCGTCCTCGGCAAGACCGCTCTGCTCCGCCTTTTTCCGCAGCTCCTCCAGCTCGCCGCCGCGCACCTCGGCCAGCCGCTTCTTGCCCGCCAGGATGTACATGGTCAGTTCCTTGTAGTATTTCAGGTTCAGCTCATACATCTGGTCGAACATGGCCACGTCCTTCAGCAGGGCGATCTGATGGCTCTCCAGATTCTGGGCGATTTTGTCCACGTTGGTCTCCACCTTGCTGTACTGGGCCTTCATGGATTCAAGCTTGTTGCCGGTCTTTTTGAACAGACCCGCCAGACCCTTTTTCTCCTCCTCCGCGCCGAAGCCCTTCAGCTCCACCACAAGGCGGCTCAGATCCTCGCCGATCTCGCCCATATCCTTGTTGCGGACGTTGGACAGCGCGTTTTCGGAAAAGCTGGCCACGCTTTTCTGGGCCGCCGCGCCGTATTGCAGCACCTGATTGGTGTCCCGCACGTCGATCTTCTTGGCAAATTCGTTGACAGCGGCTTTCTCCTGTTCCGTCAGCATACTGTCGTCCAGCACCACCGGCTCGACCTCCTTCTTCACCTCAGGGGCGGCAGGGGTGGCGGGCGCTTCCGGCGTCAGCGTCAGGGTAGGCATCTCCGCCGCAGCGGCGGTATCGGGGGTCAATGTCAGTTCAGGCATGTTGGTATCAGTCATGGCTTTTGATTCCTTTCTGTATTTTTTCTTCCTTGAATTGCGATTTGTATTATAATTCCAGCGTAATGCCGCCGTCCTCCGGCGTATCCTCCGCCGAAGCTGCGGCGGTGCGGTGCAGCGGATCGTCCGTCAGTCCCTCACGGGCCATCATGTTCTCCAGCACCACCATATCGGTGGAGATATCCATAGCCTCTGCGCCGAACAGGTTGTCCAACTGCTTTTCAAAGGCGGTGATGATGGTGGCCATCATGCTCTCCACCTTATGCATGGTGGAGGTGATGTTCTCACCGGCCACGCCCTGCTCGCCCATGCGGTCATAGGCGTTGAGGATCTTCAGCGTGGTGGGCAGGTAGTAGTTCATGAACCTCCGGATCTGGGGCAGCTTTTCCGGATTCTGCTCCACCTGGGCGAAGATCTTGCCGGAAAGCTCCTGCAAGCGGACGATCTGGGCGGAGATAGTGGGATCGGCGATATTGTCGTCCAGCCGCTTCATCTCGGCAATGGCCTTCCTGCCGTCGTCGATCATCTTGTCCAGCTCGGCGTTGCCGGTGGATTTTGGCTCCTCCGGCACCTCCTCCACCGTGTTGGGACACAGCAGCCGGGCCACAATGCCGATCACCGCGGCGGCGCCTGCCGCCAGCACATAGTGGAGCGGCCGGTACAGCGGGAACAGCAGCGCGTACAGCAGCCATGTGGCTGCCGCCGCGTACAGCGGTATAGTGGATTTACGAACAACTTGCTTCAACGCGATCGCCTCCGTTCAGCGGACAGATACTTTTACAGCCTACATTATATCCCAACTGCCGTGCATGGTCAAGAAAAAGAGACGGGCTGCCCCGTCTCTTTCCTTACATCCCTATGGCGGGCAGTCCCACCGTGCCGTTGGTGGGGTCGATAAAAATAGGCAGCACCGGCGGAGCATACGTCCACCAGACGAACAGCGCCGCGACGCCCAGCAGAAGCAGCAGCCCCACCGCGCCCCAGATGGGGCCGGTCAGCTTGTTTTTTGCCAGCACCCGCCAGGAGACCAGCGCGCCCAGCAGCACCGCCGCCTGAAACAGCACCACGTCCACGATCATACTGCTGACGCCCAGCGCCCCTGTGTAGGTATAGTACACCGTGGGGATCGTCACCAGCCCCGCCAGCAATCCCAGCGCTCTTGCCATCAGTACGCTCTGGCGGCTGCTCCGCAGCGCCACGGCCTCCACCAGCGACCAGATCACCCCCGGCATAGCCAGAAGCTTCATGTGCTCCCATGTGGACTCGTTGACGGCGGCAAAGGCGGCCACCACGCTGTTCTGCCCGCTCCAATCGTAAACAAAATGCAGCAAATTGCCGAAGATCAGCGTGAGAAACAGCCCCGCCAACTCCCACTTGCGCCATCTCCTGTCGGTCATAGCAGACCCTCCCATCCTTGTACGCATTTCAGGACTAGTGTACGCCGCCCACTGGGAATTTATACCGAAGTTGTCCTAACCGCTTGCAGAAAACGGAAAAATATGGTATAATATATAACAAACATTATGCAATATAGCGCAGAGCTTGCGGAAGCTCTGCGCCCGTTTTTTCGGGAAAGGGGAGAGCTATGAGCTTTGATCTACGCATGGCGGTGCTTTCACAGAGCGGTGCCCTGTCCGCCGCCCGGCAGGCCCGGGAGCTGCTGGCCTGCAACGATACCACCGCCGCCTACGGCCTGCGATTAACGCCCCAACAGGCGCAGGCACTGCTGAACACCCGTTCCGCCGCCCTGCGGAAAACAGGCCGGGTGGAGCTGGGCGGCAGCATTCTGCAAAAGGTCGTCCTGACCTTCTGTGAGTCGCCCTATCTGATGCAGGAGAGCTACGAGGAGACGCTGCACCAGCTGGTGGACGCCTTCTACTACTTCAAAAACGAGACGGAGGACAGAGTAGGGGACGACGCCCTGCTGCGGTACATGAAGCAGGCCTTTGACGGCCCGTGCCGCGGCTCGCTGGAGCTGTTGACCGGCACGGCGCTGCCGGACATGGCCCGGAAGCTGCGGGCAAAAGCCGCCCGTCCGCTGACGGAGGAGGGCCGCCATGACTGATCTGACCCGCCGGACATTGCTCGACCCGCTGGCGCTGGACGGGCGGGACTACGTCGCTTCGCTGCTGGCGGAGGGCCAGCGCTGCGGCCTGCTGTCCGACCGCGACCTGAGCCGCCTGCAAGGGGAGAGCCTGACACTGCTGGCGGAGCGGGCGGACGCATGGAGCCACGGCCTGAGCACCTCACTGCCGGCGGAGCGGGCCCAGCAGCTGCTGGGCTCGGTGCTCTACATCGTCTCACTGGAGTTGAAGGCCGGCCCCACCCCGGAGGAAGCGGTGGAGCGCCTGCGGCGTGAGCCGCTGGCGGCGCTGTACGCGGCGGGACAGAAGCGCATCACCCGCAAGCTGCAAGCCGCCCGTACCCTCCACCGCCAGCTGAAAAAGACGCTGTTTCCCACCCCCAACCAGTTCTACCGCGCCACGCTGGCGGACGGCGTCGACGGCTTTTTCAAGCTGTACCGCCCTGCCCTTGCCGCCCAGGAGATCCACATCACCGCCGATTACCCCACCTTCTTCGGCCTGCCGCCGCTGGACGGCGTGGAGTTTATGGAGGAGTATCTCCGCTGCCTGTCCCACGAGAACCGTTTCCTTCGCTGTTTCGCCCCGGAGACCGTCCACGCCCTGCTGCTGGGACTGGATGAAAACTACCCCCTGCTGATCCTGAACCTCTACGGCCCGGTGCTGGCGGCGGCGCTGGGGTGCGTGCTGACCCGGCAGAGCGTGGCCCGGCTGCGGTACGACCCGGAGCGTCTGACCGCCCTGCTGACCGGCAGAAGCCGTCAGGAGACGGAAGTCCTGCTGCGTCAGGCGGCGGAGGTGTTCATCCGCGGCGCGGGCTGCCCGGAGGGTCTGTCCGCCTACCTCCGCCGCAGCGTGCCGGTGCTGGCGGGCGATGTGACCCGCGCCGTATCGCTGGGCCATCCGGAGGCGGTGCTCCCGCTTCCCGCAGAGCGGTGACCCCTTGCATTTTTCGTCCAAAGTGGGTACAATAGCGGCAAAGATATGAATCGATAAGGAGAGTTCAAGATGGCATTTCAAGGCTATACACAACAGACCGTGGACTTCATGTGGGGCATCCGCTTCAATAACGAGCGGGGTTGGTTTCTGGAGCACAAGGACGACTATATCAACACCTTTCTCACCCCCACCAGGGATCTGGGCGAGCAGGTCTATGACGCGGTGCATGCCCTGCTGCCGGACGAGCCGCTGATGCTGAAGGTCTCCCGCATCTACCGGGATGCCCGGCGGCTTTTTGGCCGCGGCCCCTATAAGGATCACCTGTGGTGGTGCATCCGCACCGGCGACAAGGACTGGACGGGCCGCCCCACCTTCTGGTTTGAGTTGGGGCCGGATTACTACAGCTTCGGTCTGGGTTTCTGGTCGCCTGCCGCCGCGCTGATGGAAACGTACCGCAAGCAGATTGACGCCCACCCGGAGGAGCTTTCCAAGCTGGTACGGCAGTTCAACAGACAGTCGGTGTTCACGCTGGACGGCCCGGAGTACGCCCGCAGCAAGGGCCAGACCTCCGATCTCCTGCGCTCCTGGTATCAGAAGAAATCCCTCTCCCTCCGGTGGGAAGGCCCGCTGGACGAGCGGATCTTCACCTCCGCCTTGGCGGAGGACATCATCGCCGGGTTCAAGACCCTGATCCCGTTCTATCACTATTTCAATAAGCTGGTAGCCCTGACGCCCCGGCAGGAGCGTAGGGGAGAGGACGCATGACAGAACACGGCGGCATTCCTTGCAATTGATCTATCGATAGAAATTGTAGGGGCGGACGACTCTGCCCGCCCCTACAACGGCATGAGATCGCAAGGCGGCATCCGCAGACTTTGCCCCTGCAACGCTTCAATGAAAAAACCACGCTGCCCCGTCGAGGCAGCGTGGTTGTGTTATTTCTCAAAAGTCTATCGTTCCGTTCAGCACCTTCAAATCATACGGTTCATACACCACCTTGCGGTAGGCGTCCACATCCATCTTCACGCCTGTCCAGTCGCTGTGGATCTCGCCGTTCTGCTTGATGAGCACATCGTACAGAATGTCGTAGGTCACGCCGTCGTCGCCCTTCTCCACGATGGTGGAATAGGGCAGCGTCTTGTGGTACGTCAGGTGCAGACCCTTGTACTCGAAGTGGAAGCCGTTGCGCATGCGGCAGCCGTCCAGTCCCTTATAGGTGAATAGCCGCCGCAGATCGTGCAAAATCTGGTCATGCTCCTCGTCGTACAGGTTCTCCGGCGTGGTCTCGGTGTAGTCATACCGGAACTGCACGGGGATGCCGTAGGGCAGGAAGCGCTCCACATAGGCGGGCAGCTTGTCGGCGGGATAGCGCTTGTACAGCACACAGTTGATGCGGGTGCGGCAGGCAATGCGGCCCAGCACCTCGTCAGGACTCTCCTCCACGTACTTCTGCAAATGGCGGGAGATGTTCATGCAGGTGATCTTGTCCTTATTCCGCTCCGTAAAGGCCACCATCTCGTCCAGCGTGGTGTGCTCCTGCACCGGGAAGGTGGTGTTGATATACACCTTGTGGGTGGTGGGGATGGCGTCCAGCATTTGCTGCAGCGCGTCCAGATCCGCCAGCGGCTCGCCGCCGGTGAACACAAAATCACACCGGGGCGTGATGGCGTCCAGTGTGCGGATGGAGTCGATGATCTTTTCCAGCGAAAAGCCGGTGCAGTCGGCATATTCCTGCTTATTGATACAGAAGGGGCAGTGGTTCTGGCAGTCATAGGGGACGAACACGGTGACTGTGGCGCCGCCTTCACGGGTCTTGTAAGGGTGAGTCATGTATGAGCAAAACCTTTCCGTGTGAATATTCTTCAATATTTTATACCGATGCGACAAGAAATGCAAGAAAAAAAGCAAAAAATCGGTTGTTTAGTTATTCACAAACCCAACTGCGCCTTTTTCGTTGACAGAAGCGGTCTTTTGCGGTAAATTGTTGATAAAGGACAGGCGAAAGGAGCGGTCAGACATGAAGATCCGAAACGAATTGCTCTCTCAGGTGCGCAGCTACGCCGGCCATACGCCCCACGCGGCGGAGGACACGCTGGATTGCTCGCTGGGCGTGAATCCCTACGGCTTTCCGCCTGTGGTGAAGGAGGCCTTTGCCGACTTTGACCCGGAGCGCTTCTATCACTATCCCCACTCCGACGCGCCCCAGAGGGCCATCGTGGACTACTGGGTGGACTATGCCTTCATCGAGCCGGAGAACATCGTCCTCACCGACGGCAGCGTGTCGGCCCTGTATCTCCTGTGCAACATTCTGGCCAAAAAGGGCGCGGAGGTGGTGGGCTTCCTGCCCACCTTTACCGATATGGTGGAGTATTCCCGCATGATGGCCATGCGATACGTGGGCATTCCCGCCCGCCGTGAGGAAAACTGGCGCATGGAGGTATCCGATCTGGTGGATGCCATCAGCGGCGATACCAGTCTGGTCTATATCGACCGACCCAACAACCCCACCGGACAGACGCTGTCGCTGGCGGATATCAGCCGTGTGCTGGACAGGTGCGAGGAACTGGGCGTTTACGCCATCGTGGACGAGGCCTACGGCGACTTCCTGCCCCGCGAGGAATCGGCGGTGACGCTGGGGCCGAAGTATAAGAATATCATCATCGTCCGCACGTTTTCCAAGGGCTTCGGCCTTGCGGGACTGCGGGCGGGGTATATCATCACCGGGCAGGAGCTGATCCGCTATATCAGCAAGGTCTCCAACCCCTACATGATGAGCGAGCTGTCCCGTGAGCTGGCGGCTGCCGCCCTCAGCGACCGCACCTATGCTGACAGTCACGGCCCGGATTTTGTCGCCATGAAGCGCTCGCTGCGCGGCGTCTGCGGCAAGGAGCTGACCATGGCCGAGACCGATGACCGGGTGCCCATCTGTCTTCTCCAGCACCGGAACCCCCGCGCCGATTTGCAGGAGCTGCTGATGGCGGAGGGCGTTCTCACCTGCTCCGGCGGCGAGTTCGAGCCGCTGGATCGCAGCAGCGTCCGGCTTCGCGTCCCCCGCGCCGAGGAGCTGGACAAGCTGCTTCGCGCCGTGGAAAAAGTCAATAACGGATGAAATGAGATCACCCCCGGCGGCCACAATGCCGCCGGGGGTGGTGTTTGTTGGGTGGAGTTTCGTAGATGGATATCGGCGTTCTCGGCCCCCTCTGTGAGGGGGCTGGCGAGCGCAAGCGAGACTGGGGGAGAGAATTTAAGATTTTATTCTCTCCCTCCCTCGTCAGAGGGAGGCTTTGGCTCTATGCCGCGTGAGAGGTCTCGCTGCCCTCCACCGCAGCATCGCTGTCCTTCACGCCAGACTTGTGATAATTGTGCATCACGATGCCCAGCAGGATCAGCGCCGCGCCGATGACGCCCTGCACCCCCATGCGCTCCTTCAGGAAAATCGCGCACAGCACCGCAAAGGCCAGACAGAACCGCACCGCCAGCAGGTTCAGGGGGCTCATGCTCTCCAGTCCCACCTTGGCGAACAACAGCGACGTGCTTCTGGCGAAGATGACCCCGGCCAGCAGCCACTCAGCGGCTTTTTTGCTCATTTGGTATCCCTCCCACAATAAGCTCTCCCCGCGAAACGCGCCGCTGGGGCAAGGCGCAGCCTTGCCCCGAACGGCTTGGATGAGGGGAGAGAAAACTCGTTACTTGGCGGTGGCCGCCTTCAGCTCAACAGGATCGCGGCGGTGATTGCCAGCCGTCACACAGTTGACGGCCACCACGAACCCGGCGCCTGCCGCCATGGACAGCGCCAGCAGCGCCGTACTGTTTTCCACACAGCCCAGCCAGGCGAACACTACCACCATAGCCGGGCACACCAGCGCGACGGTCACACAGACGTTTACTACATTCTTTTTCATGGTCTTGTCCTCCTTTTTGCATTTGGTGTTTGTTTTTCGTTACCTTTAGGTTGACTTCATCATAGCACGGCTTTATACTTGTGTAAAACGATAGTATATCACGGATTCGTTGACAAAACTGCAATAAAAGGAGGGCGGCCATGGATACGGAAAAATGCGCGGCGCTGCTGTGCGCCCTGGAGGAGGGCACGCTGGCCCGGGCGGCGGAACGGCTGGGCTACACCCCCTCCGGCATCAGCCGCATGGTGGCGGCGCTGGAGGAGGAGCTGGGCTTTCCGCTGCTGTACCGCAGCCGGGGCGGTGTGACCGCCACCGGCGAGTGTGAGGCCCTGCTGGGCGCCATGCGGCAGATGGTCTATCAGGCAGAGTGCTGCCGCCAGACGGCGGCGGCATTGCGGGGCGTGGAACAGGGCAGCGTCACCGTGGGCGCCAACTACCACTTCTATTCCCGGCAGCTGGCCCACCTGATGGCCCGGTTCCGCCAGCGGCACCCCGGCATCGCCTTCCAGACCATCGAGGGCACCAGCACCACGCTGGCCGGAGCGCTGCGGGAGCACCGGGCCGACCTGTGCATCATCAGCCGCCGCCCCGGCTCCCACCAGTGGTTTCCCCTGCGGCGGGATCAGCTGGTGGTAATGCTGTCGCCGGAGCACCCGCTGGCTCGGGAAAAGTCCGTGCCCATCCGGCGGCTGGAGACGGAGAGCTATATCGAGATCTTCCCTGGCCGGGAGACGGACAACTCCCGCGTTCTGGCGGAAAACGGCGTGCAGCCGGGCAACCGCTTTGCCGGGGTGGAGGACGATTTTTCCGCCATGGCCATGGTGGAGGCGGGACTTGGCGTGGCGCTGGTCAACGACCTGATTGGCGGAATGCTGACGGGCAACGTGGTGTTTCGGCCATTGGAGCCGCCCCAGTATGTGGAGATCGGCATCGCCACGCCGCCGGAGGACAGCATGTCCCCCGCCGTCAAGCGGTTCCTGGCGTTTGTGAGGGAGAATATGGAGGGGTAAAAAAGATTTTCGTCCCTGCGGGGACGAGGTACTTTTGGCCGCTGTCCCAAAAGTACCCAAAAGGACAGCTTAAACCTGCGGTTTAAGAATCCGCGCACGCTATGCCCTTTTGCAAATTTGCGGCCTTATACCACGCGTTTACAGAACACGGTGGTTATCGTTGCGTATGACGAATCGACTTTCTTCTTGCACCGCTGCCGCTCATGCTCTCAACGGTAGACACCGAAGCGTTGTTCGGCGGCGGGGTGAGGACACCCCGCCGCACGGTAGACGCAAAACACCTTCTCCGCACCAGTCAGCGGCAGCGGCGTAGGAGCAGAGACGATCCTTTTAACCGCTCGACAAGGAAAATTTTGCGCGAACGTGTGGTATAGGGTCACAAATCTAAAAAATGTTATAGCGCGCCGGGAGGTGAAGGAACCGGAGGTTCCTTCTGGCGTTTTTGCCTACTTTTGCCGCTATTGGCAAAAGTAGGTCGCCCCGGAGGGCGAAATACCCTTATCAAAAAAACAATATTTATAGGAATCCCATTTGACAGCACGGTGCAAGATTGCTATACTTCAATATCATAAAAATGCCATTCTGCCGTCAAAACAGGCGGAAAGGGGGAACAATATGACCCATAAAGCCATTTTTCGCCAGCACTGGAGCGAGGCGTTCCGGGATGCCGCGTTCCGTGCGCGGCTCCGCGACCCGAACATGGCGGAGCGCTGGGCGCAGGCCCGGTTCGCCGAGGAGTTTCTGCCCCTGCGGCAGCGGCTCTGCTGCGTAAAGCTCATCGAGGCCGCCGCTGAAGCCATGCCGGAGCTCCCTGCGCCGGAGGGTGGATGGAGCGGCTATGTGCTCAGCGACGCCATCGCCCGCCTGTATCCCCAGCACCGCCGGGAGGCCACGGCGCGGCAGGAGGACTTTGCCCTGTGCGCCCTGCTGGCCATGCAGCTGCTGCTGGCGGAGGAACGCCGGACGCAGCGGTTCGACATGACCATGGACTTCGCCTTCTGCACCGACGAGGAGGCGGCGGGCAGCCCCTTCTACCAGCGGTTTTTGCAGGTGTGGCGGCAGGATTTCGTCTATGAGCTGCTGCGCCTGAGCCGCGAGCTGACGCCCTTCAGCACCCTGCAGCACATCGCCATGGTGCACCACGTGGCCATGACGGCGGGTCGGGCCTTGCGGCGGGGCGGCGCGGCGGTGGATCTGGCGCTGACCTCCGCGGCGGCGGCAGGCCACGATATCGGCAAATTCGGCTGCATGCCCGGTGAGCGGGTGCCCTATCTCCACTACTACTACACCGACGAGTGGCTGACCCGTTCCGGGCTTCCTCAGGTGGGACAGGTGGCGGGCAACCACTCCACGTGGGATCTGGAGCTGGCCAACCTGTCGGTGGAGTCCATGCTGCTGATCTACGCCGACTTCCGCTCCAAGCAGCGGCGGGAGGAGGACGGCCGGGAGACGGCGGCGCTGTACTCCCTGAAGGACGCCTTTGACGTGATCCTCAGCAAGCTGGACAACGTGGACGCCGCCAAGAAGCGGCGGTATGAGTACGTTTACCGGAAGCTGCGGGACTTTGAGGAATATCTGATCGCCCACGGCGTGGACGTGACGCTGCGGGGCCGGGACACCGACCCGGAGCAGGCCATGGATATCGCCCTGATGGGGCCCAAGGAGTACTACCGGGCCTTCTGCCTGATGGCGGTGGAGCACAACCTGAATATGATGCGCCGTCTCAGCCACGAGGGGTTGTTCTCCGACCTGCTGGAAATGGCCCGCAGCGAAAAGGACTGGACGCGGGTGCGCACCTATCTGTGCGTGCTGGAGGACTACTTCACGTATCTGTCCGCCAACCAGAAGATCCAGACGGTGTACTTCCTCTATGAGCTGCTGCTGCACCCGGAGGGCGACATTCGCCGTCAGGCGGCGGCGCTGATGGGCCGGGTGATGGCCAAGTTCAGCCTGCGCTACAAGAAGGAGCTGCCCGCGTCGGCAGGCCGGGCGGAGGTGGAGCAGACTCAGTTCGCCCTGTGGGCCCAATACCTGAACCTGCTGTTTTATCCCGACCACAAGCTGACGCCCCAGCAGACCAGCCACATCCGGTTCACCGCCAAGCTGGTGGTGTCCGCCACGCTGGAAAACTGCGCGCCCCAGGAGACGGCCCAGTTCCTGTCGGTGCTGCTGTCCCACTACCAGTCGCCCCACGTGGAGGACGACGGCGCGGCGCTGACCTTGACGGACACGCTGTGCTATCTGCCGCTGAAGCTGCTGACGGAGGAGCAGGCGGAGCGGGTGGCCGCCTTCGCGCTGGCCCAGTGCCACGGCAAAACGCCGTCTCTGCAGGCGGCGGCGCTGCAATTCTTCTTCCGGGCCAGCCAGACGCTGCCGGAGAGTCATCCGCTCCACGCCGCGCTGGAGCGGCTGCGGCAGGAGGAGCTCGTGCTGCCGCTGCCGTCGCTGCGCTACCGGTATGCCCGTGTGTGCGGCGTTCCGGCGGAGCAGGCGGTGCTGGCCCTCAGCGGCGAGGAGGTCTCGGATATCCTGCTGGACAACCTGAAAACCGCCACCCCGTGGATGATCAAGGTGGTGAATGTGGAGCTGCTGTCCCGGTACGCCGCCTGCGGTCTGGGCAGCGCCATGCAGATCGCTGCCCACTTCGCCAACCTGATCCGTGTCAGCGAGGCGGTGGTGGTGCGTCAGCGGGCGGGCCGCGCTCTGCTGGGCATTGCGCCCCGGCTCACCAGCGACCAGCGCAACGAGATCGCCGTGGAGCTGTCCAAGGCGCTGGAATCCGGCCACTACGAATTTTCCAAGTATATCCCACAGTATCTGGGCGCGTTCATGCTGTGGCTTCCTCCGGCAGAGCTGGACGAGGTCATCGACTATCTGGCGGAGCTTTTGAGCCATTCCGCCGACAGCGTGGCGGCCTCGGCGCTGGACACGGTGGGCTTCGCGCTGGAGTCCTATCGCGCCTACCCCCAGCGTTTCCCGGAGGAGGAAGCGGTATGGGATCGCCGTCGCCGCCGTCTGGCAGGACTGCTGCTGAAGGGCATGGCCTCCTACCGCGAGGCGGTACAGCAGGAGGCGCTGTACGTGCTGGGCGACACGCTGTTCTCCTCGCCCCGGTTCCCCGATGAGCGGCGGGCGTGGCTGTTCACCCTGTGCGCCCACAAGCTGCTGTTTTTGCTGCACGAGAATCAGGGCGGCGGGCTGAACGACCTGTACTGCTCGGCGGCGCTGTACCGCATGTACCAGTTCATCGTCCGGTACGAGACAGACAACGGCCCCTTCCCCTTCCGCCAGCGGCAGAGGGTGGCCTTCTTCCCCGGCACCTTCGACCCCTTTACCCTGTCCCACAAGGCGCTGGCCTGCACCATCCGGGACATGGGGTACGAGGTGTTTCTGGCGGTGGACGAGTTCTCCTGGTCGAAAAAGACCCAGCCCAGCCTGATCCGCCGCAGGATCGCCTCCATGTCGGTGGCGGACGAATTCCATGTGCATCTGTTCCCCTACAATATCCCCGTCAACATCGCCAATCCCGGCGATCTGCGGCGGCTGAAGGACATGTTCGCCGGACGTGAGCTGTACCTCATCGTGGGCTCCGACGTGATCCACGGCGCGTCCTCCTACAAGGCGCCGCCCAGCCCCGATTCCGTCCACAGCATGAACCATATCGTGTTCCGCCGTGTCTCCGCCCTCCACGGGGAGGAAAAGGACATGGACGCCGATGTGGGCATGATCTCCGGCAAGGTGGTGCAGCTGCAACTGCCCTCCCAGCTGGAGGATATCAGCTCCACCCGCATCCGCGAGAATATCGACATGAACCGGGATATCTCCCACCTGATCGACCCGGTGGTGCAGGAGTATATCTATCAGCGGGGCCTCTATCTGCGGGAGCCCCAGTATAAGCCGCTGCTGTCCCCCGGCACGCTGCACTTTGCCGAGGCCGAGGGCGGCGACGCCCTGCTGACCCAGCTCCAGCAGACGCTGGACATGCCGCCCGCCGCCGCCGAGGGGGTGCGCCGCCGGAGCGAGCGGGTCATGACCCTCCACAGCGGCAGCCAGCTGCTGGCCGCCGCGTCCTACGACCAGCGCCGCACCCGCGAGCTGCTGGCGCTGCTGAGCGACCCCGTGCGGGTCAATGAGGTGCGCGACATGGCCTCCGGCAAGCTGCTGTGCGTCACCGGGTTGTACGGTCGGGACGAGGAGTCCATGCAATTGCTGCTGACCCAGCTGTTCGCTCAGGCCATGGAGCAGGACTGCCTGTGGGCGCTGTTCGCGGCGCTGGATGCACCGGCCAGTCCGGCGGCGGACGATCTGCTGCGGCAGCAGGGCATGCGTCCGGTGCGGCCCGGCGATCCCTCACTGCTGCTGGCGGATATGAGCGCCCCGGTGGTGTTCCTGCAAAATGTGGAGACCGCCATCAAGCCGCCCTTCAGCAGCGATGAAACGGTGCTGTCCGCCATCCGGCAGGCACGGCGGCGGTTCAAGCTGGGACTGGTGGCGCTGTATCCGGGACGACTGATCTTTACCATCTCCTCCCAGCTGGTGCTGCACCGGCTGGTGGAGAAGATTACCGCCCTCAACGGCGTACCCATGACGCCCACCCAGCCCCGTGTGCTGGGCCCCTATATGTGCGTGCCCTTCGGCAAGCTGCTGCGGCGGGCCGCCATCCCCAACACCGTGACCAAGACCGTTCACACCGACAAGGTGTTTGCCGCCGACCGGCGCACCCAGCATATCGCGGCCTTCCCCGGCTACGCGCCGCTGTCCGACCAGATGCGGGTGGTGCACTCCTTCCGCCGTCCGGTGATCCTGGTGGACGACCAGCTCCACACAGGGCGGCGTATCGGCGTGCTGGACCCGCTGGCAAGAGAGCAGCAGGTGGACATCAAGGAGGTGCTGGTGGGCATTCTGTCCGGTCAGGGACGGGATCTTGCCCAGCAGCTGGGCCGTGACGTGGACTATGTGTATTTTGTCCCCAATCTGCGGGCATGGTATGTGGAGTCCACCCTGTATCCCTTTATCGGCGGCGACACGGTGGAGCACGCGGACATGGAGCGCTCCGGCTTGCAGCCGTCGGTGAACCTGATCCTGCCCTACGTGTATCCGGAGCATCTGCGCCAGTGCGGCGCGGACGCTGCCTATACCTTCTCCCGCACCTGCATCGAGAATACCCTGTATATCATCGAGGCGCTGGAGACCGCCTACCGCCGGGTCTACGCCCGCAATCTGACGCTGCGGCGGCTCAGCGAGGCGGTGGTGCTGCCGCTGTGCCCCGACAAGGGACGCATGACCTACAATCTGGACGGCGCGGTGTCCGATTACCTGCGGGATGACCGGGAAACGCTGCGGCGGCTGGAGAATCTGTTCCGCTGAAAAGGGGGAAATCACCATGTATTACTATGAAGAAAACGGCCAGTGCTTCGCCGCCTGCCAGCCCCTGCCGCTGACGGCGGCGGAGGGTGCGGCGGAACAGCCGGTGTTTCTGTTCCGCCGTGGGCCGGAGAGCGGACGGGCGGCCTTTTCCGCTGTGTCCCTGTCCCAGCTGACGGCGGCGGCGGAGGATGTGTCGTGGCTGGACAGCCGCCGCATCTCCGTGACGCAGGCTCCGCCCATCGAGGCGGCGGAGTGGATCGCCCGCGGCCTGCGGGCGGTGAACTTCGACCATCCCCGCTGGCGGGAGATGGCGGCGTGGCAGCCCACACAGGGCAAAAAGCGCGTCCACATCCTGGCCATCGGCGACGTGGGCAGCACCATCGCCATGGGGCTGAAGCTGCTGGGCGGCGACACGGTGTCGGCCATCGGCATCTGCGATATCAACGAGGCCGCCACAAAGCGCTGGGAATTCGAGCTGAATCAGGTGACGCTGCCGTGGCGGTATGACGCCATGCCGCCTGTGGAGATCGTGCCTCAGGAGCGGCTTTTCGACTGCGACGCGTTCCTGTTCGTGGCGTCCAAGGGCATCCCCGCCGTGGGCAGCGGCGTGAAGGACGTGCGCATGGCCCAGTTTGAGGCCAACCGGGGACTGGTGGAGCTGTACGCCCGCAAAGCGCGGGACGCCCGGTTCCGCGGGCTGTTCTGTGTGATCTCCGACCCGGTGGATCCCCTGTCCCGCGCGGCGCTGCTGGCCTCCAACCGGGACGAAAGCGGCGTGTACGACGGTCTGGGCCTTCTGCCCCAGCAGGTGCAGGGCTACGGACTTGGCGTGATGAACGCCCGCGCCGCCTACTACGCCAAGCAGGATGAACGGTTTACCGCCTTTCTGACGGAGGGACGGGCCTTCGGCCCCCACGGCAGCGGTCTCGTCATCGCCAACTCCATCGAGCACTACGACGACGCCCTGTCCCGTGAGCTGACGGAGCTGGCGCTGACCGCCAACCTGAAAATGCGGGAGCTGGGCTTCAAGCCCTATGTGGCGCCGGCACTGTCCTCGGCGGCCATCAGCGTACTGCTGACGCTGCGGGGCGAGTGGCACTACGGCAGCGTGTGTCTGGGCGATATCTTTATGGGCGTGAAGAACCGCTATACCCCCACAGGACTGGAAACGGAGGATATCCCGCTGCCGGACGGGCTGTTTGCCCGCCTGACGGAGACACAGGATATTCTGCGGAAGATCATTTGAGAAGGAGGCGGAGGGAATGGAACCTCTGGTGGTCATCTGTCCTCAGGTTGAGGAAAATTCCCGGCTGTCGGCGGTGCTGGCTCACGCGCTGGAGGGCCGCCCCCACATGAAGCTTCAGCGGCCGGATCAGCTGCATCCCATGGAGGGGCGGCGGGTGCTGTTCGCCATTTCGCTGCTGCACGGCGGCGTGAATCTGGGCTGGTACGCCATGCTGTCCGCCATCCGGCAGGACAAGCGGTTTTTCGAGGGCTGCTGCGGCGCGGTGCTGGTGGACGGCGACGGCGAGCTGTACACCAAGTCCGCCGCGCGGGAGATCGTGTTTGCCGCCAATCAGGCAGGCTGCGCCTTTATGGGCGCGCCGCTGATCGAGGCCACCGGCTCGCTGGAGAATTTCCACATCCGGGCCATGCTGCGGCACACGGATTATCTTACCGCCTACACCTCCTGCGCTGGTGAACTGGTGGAACGCCTGCTGGCGGACACGCCGCCGGTGCGACAGCATCCCAACCTGATGGTGCTCCACGCCTCCAACCGCAAGACCTCCAACACCATCGCATTGTGGGAGCGGATGGCGCCCCGGCTTCAGGGCCGGGTGGACGCCCAAGTAGTGAGCCTGCGGAACGGCACCGTGGCCGACTGCAACGGCTGCGAGTTCCGCACCTGCCTGCACTTCGGTGAGGAGGGACGGTGCTTCTACGGCGGCGTCATCGTGGACGAGGTATATCCCGCCATCGGCCACGCCGACGGCGTGCTGTGGCTGTGCCCCAACTATAATGACGCGCTGGCCGCCAACCTGACGGCCTGCATCAACCGGCTGACGGCGCTGTTCCGCACCACGCCCTTTTACAACAAGGATCTGTACGCCATCATTGTGTCCGGCTACTCCGGCGGCGATATCGTGGCCCAGCAGCTGATCTCGGCTCTGTGCATGAACAAGGCCTTCCGCCTGCCGCCCCGGTTCTGCATGCTGGAGACCGCCAACGACGCCGGCGCGGCGGTGAAGCTGCCGGGCATCGACGAGAGATTGGCGGCGTTTGCGGATAAGATGTTCTCAACATGAAATAAGAAACGACCCGTTACCTGCGGTAACGGGTCGTTTCTTATTTCTCAGTCTGTCAAAAAACTACCCAAACGCCCCTGTTTCTGCTATAATAGAGGAAACGGGGGTGTTTACATGGAAGGTTGGAGAAAAGACGCACGGCATGAGCCAATCATCGTAGATTTGGAGGCGCTGGTGCCAAAGGAGCATCTGCTGCGGAAAATAGAAAAGGTCATGGATTATGAGTGGCTGTATGAACGGCTGGACCCGTACTACTGCCATGACAATGGCCGTCCCGGCACAGATCCGGTTGTGCTGGTCAAGATGGTACTCATTCAGCATTTGTTCGGAATACCGTCTCTGCGGCAGACCTACCAGAGGATCCAGGATACGCTCTCCTACCGCTGGTTTTTAGGCTATGGGCTGCTGGATCATAT
>CDZG01061287.1_pt1 | contig 21138 bp, 20 predicted proteins | sample 557741 | NCBI WGS metagenome assembly CDZG01 (sample SAMEA3182086, study PRJEB8094) | gut metagenome | biome: human; feature: gut; material: Stool; isolation source: human stools | place: Canada | collected 2013-01-21
ACGATGCACCTTGAAAACTGAACACCATGAAGAAAATGATGCAAATTATGAGAAGGCAACAGTAAGGAACAATTATTTTTTAGGGTAAGATACAATTTCTAAAAGGTAAAGAACTTAATGAGCCTGCATAATTCTACTAATTAGAGAACCAGATCGCAAGATTGAGATTCTATTAGGTCAAGCTAATAAGAGCGCAAGGGGAATGCCTTGGCATCAGGAGCCGATGAAGGACGTGACAAGCTGCGAAAAGCTTCGGGGAGCTGCAAATGAGCATTGATCCGGAGATATCCGAATGGGGAAACCCGGTACGGCAATACCGTATCAACGTGCTGTGAATCAAATAGCAGTACGTAGGGAACCGCCTGAACTGAAACATCTAAGTAGGGCGAGGAAAAGACATCAACCGAGATTCCGCTAGTAGTGGCGAGCGAACGCGGAAGAGGCCAAACCGAGGGTAGCAATATCTTCGGGGTTACGGACAGACATCATGATCAGAGGTAATTAGACGAACGGCATGGGAAGGCCGGCGAGACAGTGTGAGAGCCACGTAGTCGAAAATGAAGACTGACAGTCTGGATCCAGAGTACCGCAGGACACGAGGAACCCTGTGGGAAGTCGGGGGGACCACCCTCCAAGCCTAAATACTACCTGATGACCGATAGAGGAGAAGTACCGTGAGGGAAAGGTGAAAAGAACCCCGGGAGGGGAGTGAAATAGTACCTGAAACCTTGTGCTTACAAGCAGTTACAGCCCGTTAAAGGGTGGTAGCGTACTTTTTGTAGAACGGTCCGGCGAGTTATAGTCACTAGCGAGCTTAAGACATTCAGTGTCGGAGGCGTAGGGAAACCGAGTCTGAAGAGGGCGTATGAAGTTAGTGGCCATAGACCCGAAACCATGTGACCTAGCCATGAGCAGGATGAAGTGGAGGTAAAGCTCCATGGAGGTCCGAACGCACGTTCGTTGCAATGACCGGCGATGACTTGTGGCTAGCGGTGAAATTCCAATCGAACTTGGAGATAGCTGGTTCTCCCCGAAATAGCTTTAGGGCTAGCGTTGGGAATGAGTTTAGCGGAGGTAAAGCACTGAATGAGCTAGGGGGCGCAAGCTTACTGAACTCTATCAAACTAAGAATGCCGCATAAATGCTTCCCAGCAGTCAGACTGCGAGTAATAAAATCCGTGGTCAAAAGGGTAACAGCCCAGACCCACAGCTAAGGTCCCCAATACATGCTAAGTGGAAAACGATGTGAGATTGCATAAACAACCAGGATGTTGGCTTAGAGGCAGCCACTCGTTCAAAGAGTGCGTAATAGCTCACTGGTCGAGTGATCTTGCGCGGAAAATTTAACGGGGCTAAGCATGTAACCGAAGCTTGGGATTGCGCATTGCGCAGTGGTAGGGGAGCGTCGTGTACGGGGTGAAGTACGATCGAGAGGACGTGTGGACTGTACACGAGTGAGAATGCCGGAATGAGTAGCGAGAATTATGTGGGAATCATAATGGCCGAAAATCTAAGGTTTCTTGGGGAAGGTTCGTCCGCCCAAGGTAAGCCGGGAGCTAAGGCGAGGCCGAAAGGCGTAGTCGATGCACATACGGTTGAAATTCCGTAGCCACCTTATCGTTAAAAGCTGACACATAGAGATAGCCGAACCCGGGCGTTGGTTGACCCGGGCGAAAGGGACCGAACTACAGTAGGGAAGTCGGCGATGCTCTGTGGCGAGAAAAGGCGAAGATAGGGTGCCCGTACCGCAAACCGACACAGGTAGATGAGGAGAGAATCCTAAGGCCAACGGGAGAAAGGTTGTTAAGGAACTCGGCAAAATTGCCCCGTAACTTCGGGAGAAGGGGCGCCCTCGAAAGAGGGCCGCAGTGAAAAGGCCCAAGCGACTGTTTACCAAAAACACAGGTCTCTGCTAAATCGAAAGATGACGTATAGGGGCTGACGCCTGCCCGGTGCTGGAAGGTTAAGAGGAGGACTTAGCGCAAGCGAAGGTCTGAATTTAAGCCCCAGTAAACGGCGGCCGTAACTATAACGGTCCTAAGGTAGCGAAATTCCTTGTCAGGTAAGTTCTGACCCGCACGAATGGCGTAACGATTTGGGCACTGTCTCAACAGCCTACCCGGCGAAATTGTAGTACCGGTGAAGATGCCGGTTACCCGCAACTAGACGGAAAGACCCCATGGAGCTTTACTGCAGCTTAATACTGAGATTCGGTAATTCATGTACAGGATAGGTGGGAGACTTAGAAACAGGGTCGTCAGGCACTGCGGAGTCACCCTTGGGATACCACCCTTGGATTGCTGGGTTTCTAACCTGCGGCCATGAATCTGGTCGGGGGACACTGTTAGGCGGGCAGTTTGACTGGGGCGGTCGCCTCCTAAAAAGTAGCGGAGGCGCTCAAAGCTTGGCTCAGCATGGATGGAAATCATGCAATGAGTGTAAACGTATAAGCCAAGTTGACTGCGAGACCGACGGGTCGAGCAGGTACGAAAGTAGGAGTTAGTGATCCGGTGGTATGTGAGTGGAAATGCCATCGCTCAACGGATAAAAGCTACCCTGGGGATAACAGGCTGATCTCCCCCAAGCGTCCACAGCGACGGGGAGGTTTGGCACCTCGATGTCGGCTCGTCGCATCCTGGGGCTGTATTCGGTCCCAAGGGTTTGGCTGTTCGCCAATTAAAGCGGCACGCGAGCTGGGTTCAGAACGTCGTGAGACAGTTCGGTCCCTATCTGTTGCGGGCGTAAGAGATTTGAAGGGAGCTGTCCTTAGTACGAGAGGACCGGGATGGACTGACCGCTGGTGCACCAGTTGTCCTGCCAAGGGCATAGCTGGGTAGCTACGTCGGGACGAGATAAACGCTGAAGGCATCTAAGCGTGAAACTCCCCCTAAGATAAGATCTCTCATCCTTTATGGAGTAAGGCTCGTCGTAGACTATGACGTTGATAGGTCAGAGGTGGAAGCGCCGTAAGGTGTGTAGCTGACTGATACTAATAAGCCGAGGGCTTGACCTACAATTGGTAGTTAGCAGGCTCTGTAAATGAAGTCTTCTCCCCTTGCTCAGATTCCTTGTGGTGTTCGGTTTTCAGGGTGTATCCTGAATAGTTGGTGCTGATTGGTGTGAGGGTCCACCTGTTCCCATACCGAACACAGAAGTTAAGCTCACATGCGCCGAAGATACTTGTCGGGTGACTGACCGGGAAAATAGGTAGTGCCAACATAAAGAAACCTGATTTCGATCAGGTTTCTTTTTTACAGTCGGTGTTGATTGGCGTGAGGGTCCACCTGTTCCCATACCGAACACAGAAGTTAAGCTCACATGCGCCGAAGATACTTGTCGGGTGACTGACCGGGAAAATAGGTAGTGCCAACATATATATTCCTCCTTAGCTCAGCCGGTAGAGCATCTGACTGTTAATCAGGGGGTCGTTGGTTCGAGTCCAACAGGGGGAGCCACTGATAGCCGTCACAACTGTGGCGGCTATCGTTCTTTCAAGATTATGGGCCTTTAGCTCAGTTGGTTAGAGCAGCCGGCTCATAACCGGTCGGTCCTGGGTTCGAGTCCCCGAAGGCCCACCACCAATTTCATAAATAGGGGTATAGCTCAATTGGTAGAGCGGCGGTCTCCAAAACCGTAGGCTCAGGGTTCAAGTCCTTGTGCCCCTGCCAGCAAATAGCCAGTAATTGTTATGATTACTGGCTATTTTTTTGATTTTCCGACTGATTCGCACAATAAATGTTTGCGATACTGACGGCACGACAAATTTTTCCCTTTCTTTTTCCCTTATTGCGTTTTTTCGGGTGTGTCTAACATTTGCAATTGCTCATAGAAAAGCTGTATCCTTTCTGCACTGTCTTTTTGCATTTTTTTAGTTACATGTCCGTACACGTCCAAAGTAAACTGCGCACTTGCGTGACCGAGATTTGCTTGAACGGTTTTGATGTCATCGCCTGAACTGAGGGAAGTTACAGCAAAGCTGTGTCTTAAATCGTGAAAGCGAGTCGACGAGGATAGATTAGCCTGTGACATCAGTTTTTTAAAATGCTTCACAACAGTTCGTCGTACAAGGTGCTTTCCAATCTGATCTGTAAAAACCAGATTATATGGGTTTGTCCATGTTGATCTTGCACTTTCCTTCGCCCTCAGCTGTTGCGCTTTTTCTTTCTCCAGTGCGTCCATTACGATTTGCGCTGGAAGTACCGTTCGTATTTTGCCGTTCTTTGGACTCTCGAGAAAGTATGAGCCATCTTTGCATTGCAACTGCTGCCTTATAGTGATTGTACCATTTTTAAAGTCTACAGCATCCCACGCCAGCCCGAGGAGTTCTCCTTGACGCATTCCGGTGAACATTGCAACGATGAATAGATTGCTGTATGCATCATGCCCGGCTTGGCATAATAGTTGCTTGAGTTCAAGAGGCTCTAGTGGCTTGATTTCAGGTCGAGTAACTTTTGGGAGCTTGCACGCATCGGCTGGATTTCGCTGAATGTAACCATTTGAAACGGCTTGTTGTAAGGCACTGTGAAGTACTCCATGAATATTTTTTACTGTTTTCGGTGCCAGCCCGTTCGCGGACAAGGAGTTGTAAAATGTCTGTATGGTATGCGCGTCCAAATCCTTCAATTTTACTGCACCGAGCCCTGGCTTTAGATGCAATGTGACCTGATCGGAGTATGTTTTTTCAGTTAGAGGTTTGAGATTTCGCAAATACCCGCTGACCCATGAGTCAAGCCATTCTGAGACTGACATTTTGCAAGGCTCTATGTAATTGCCTGTGTCAAGCGATGACTCGATTGCCTTCAGTTTCTGGGATACCTCCTTTTGTGTTTTTCCAGTTATACTTTTCTGTATTTGCTTTCCGGTACCAGGATGAAAACCTACTGTGTATCTAGCTTCATAGTAGGTATATATTTTTCCGTTGACAATTCGCTGCGTTTTCCGAATTGAACCCATCCCAGAGGCTGCTCGTTTTGTTGTTTTATGCTGCGGCATATGATTACTCCTTTCTCTGCCGCATAGTGGGTACAATCGAAGAATACCACACATGCTGTAGAAGCACAAGTTTTTTTCTTAACTACCTTTTACACAAGAACTCCTCAAGAGCGGATTTTGGTATTTTATAGGTGCGTCCAACTTTAATGCTTCTTATCTGCCCAGAACGAACAAGTTGATATGCTGTATTGTGACTTACGCCTAGTAGGTATTCTAAATCTTTGACATGAAAAACAGTTCTTTGGTCTTCGGTTGGTCTTCCGTGCGTATTCATTTTACACTCTCCTTATATAAAGCAAAATATTTGGGGGCGGGCGTGACTACAATGCTATTATATGATATCTGATGAATTGCCAGAGGGACGATAGGCACTTGTGTGCAAATTGGGAGGGTTTGGTGTTGCTATTTATTTCAGCTATAATGAATATCAGCTGGCTATGGAATTGTTTGATTCCGTTTGCTACCATAAGCCGCACCAGTGAACTCATACATTTTTACAAGTGCATCAACTGCCTGTTGCCGAACTGCGTATGCGGTCCGCAAGGAAATCCCCATGTTTTTTGCGACTTCGTTCCAGCTATGTTGACTGAAATAATACTCTTGAATAATTTCACTCTGCCGAGCTTCCAACAGACCTATGTGATGATGAAGACGATCTCGTTCCTGAATCAAAGAAAGATAGGCTTCCAGTATGCTCTCGAAAGCCTCACAGTTAAGTTGCTTTGCAGCATCTTTGTAGCACAGAGCAATTTCTGGCACGTTATGTGGATATTCCGAAGCTGCAGTCGGATCTCTCTTTGAAAATGACATGACTTCTATCATTTCCTGCGGAAAAATGCCGACAGATGAATGCAGCTCATAGCGCAGAAGTTCAATTTTTTTGGATGTCTCCGGATAGTCCGCTAAAAGTGACAAAACATATTGCTCCAATTCTTTCTCCATGAGCAGCACTCCTTCAAACTCCATAGATTTTTTAGGATACAGAACATGTAAAAAGCAAAAACAGATGACTCCGAAGCACGTCGCTCAGAGCATCTGTTTTTTCCATTCTAAGAATAGCATGGGGTGTAGTGAAAAAACAAGTACAGGCATACAGCATTTTCCAAGCAGAAATCGTGCAGAAAACCTGCAACAATCCTGCAATCAAAGTTGCTTCACCTCTCAGCATAGAAATCTTTTTACGCTTTCCATCTCCTATAAAAATTATTTGATAAATCCCGTCGAAAGTGACATCGTATGAAAAAATTGCCACGCTACCGGCAATGCTCCCGATAGCGTGGCAAGCAGATTGTGATGTTTTACTTTGCGTTAAGTCGTATAAACGCCTGTGTCTGAACCGGTTGAATCTGCGCCATAGAAGGTCAAGACAGCGCGATATTCGCTGCTTGGGTACTGCGGTTCATAAACGACTGTTGCCGAGTATCTTCCTACATTTTCACCCTGCAGTTCTGGGTTTTCAGAATATCTATAGGTATATTCTGTTTGCCAGTAAGAGCCGTTGTATTTTTGCACATTTATCTTGCTGACACCAAGATGCTCCATCTTTCTGGGAGCGATCACATTGAAGTAGATGCTGATGTTTCCATCAGACGTTTCGGAAATAGTTGCGTAATATGCAGAAAGATACTTGCTTGCCCTTGCGGAAGATGCAAAAGCTACCGATGACAGCACGGTTATCATAGCAAGGGTCAGGCAAAGTATTCGCAAAAATTTTCTCACTCTCACGCGTCATTCTCCTTTTTATTGCATAGACAATATGATGTTCTTTAATGACGAAATGTCTGTAGAATCTGCTGACATACTTATACAACACTCAAAATGAGGGGTGAGCCATACAACAACATAATTATCCACGTTTTGCAGAATGCGGTACGTATTACCACCAGCATTGAAAGTCTCTAGCAGGTTATCGGTTTTTTCATAATATGTAGGAGGCACTGTTGCGCAACTACTGTAACTGATGATAAATACTCCATTTCCGCTATTTACATACTCTGCAAAGAATGCAAGCCAAACTCCGTTTTGTTCCACAGCAATCGCTTCTTGTGTGAATTCGGGTGGAATCCACTGTGGGACTTCGACCTCCGTTACGCCATAAAAATCAAGCGCATCCTGAAGTGATGCAAACTGCAAATTCTGTTCCTCATCAATTTCTGGCCATTTCCCATCAACGACCAAGCCGCGCCGTTCTTCTGTCTTTCCAAAACTGAACAGGTCCGTAGTCCACCTGGCAATTGCGCCAAAGACATCAATGCCTGCAGCCTGAACTGTCAGCAGAGAGGTTAACAAAACGCAGATTACGGCTGCCAGCAGAATTGCTTTTCGCTTTGAGCAGCGCTTTCGGCGCTGCTTATCTGCATGGAGTGCTTTTTCTGGCGGAACAGAAGCTGCTGCAAAGTCCCTATAGGCGGACTCTCTTCCGGAATAATCGCTTTCAAATTCGGCCCATGCATCCTCTGGAGAACGGGTTGGTTCATTGATTCTGCGTCGTTCCATCTCAGCAAGGATCATCTCAAACTGTGTGTTGTCAAGTGCGCCTTCAGAAAACATTTCACAGCGGAGTGTGTTTTGCAGTTCATCGTCGGACATTTTTCTGTATAGGCTTTCGGCGAAGCTGTCTCCGCTATTGTTCGGCATTTCCTGATCCCCCTTTCCAAAAGGGTAATTTGAGCATATTGGTCAAAAGTGACACATCATAACAAATTATTTTTCTCGATTGCCCGTTTCAGCGCCAACTTTGCTCTCTGAATACGTTTTTTACAGGCCTGCAAAGAAATTCCGAGTCGATCAGCAGCGTCTTGATAGCTCGCATCCTCGCAATATATCCAAATCAGCAGAGAAAGCGCTTCATCATCAATTAGTCCAGCATACATATCATTGACAGAAAGCACATGTTCTCCGCTCTCATCAACGATCGATTCAGGAATCAGTTCTGTATAAATGAAGCGCCGCTTCTGATATGTATTTCCAATTACATTTCTCAGCGTTTTGACGAGCCACGCTGTCGGATTCGGACTATTGACCACACGGTCTAACCGTTTCTGGGCAATCAGAAATGTTTCCTGTACAAGATCTTCAGCTAAGTCTGCATTCACAAAGCTACGTGCAGTGCGAATAAGGTGAGCGTATCCTTGCACATCAACACGATTCCCGAGAAGAACTTGCTCGCTACCTACGGCAATGCAAAAAAGAGCTGGGACACGTCCCAGCTCAGTCTGAGGTTATCGGCGGCGATTTACTGGCGCTTCGATTTGGCTCCTGGGCAACGGCCCTGAATTACAGCGGCTATGTGGACTACAAAGGTCCAGCCCTAAATGCGCTGCCGTTGGAACGCACAGCAATCTTTCAGGAAGAATATAACCGCCTGTCGGAGCAACATGTAAAGGATAAAGACGCGCGGAAGAAGCAGGCGAAAGAGAACCGCCGGGAACAAAAATCCGCCAAAAAGCGCGAGAAAAAAGCGGCAGCCGCGGGAGGCTCCAAATGAGCGGCGGCGCACGGAACCGTTTTGACGGTCAGCAGTGGCGCGAGGAGTTGATCCGCAAGCGCACAAAAGAAGCGCTCGCTGTCTGGCCGCAGGCAGAGCGATACCTCCATTTTAATGAGGAATATAAGCATCAGACCGCCATCTATGAGCAGGAGCGCGCTGAAAAGCTCCGTGCCAGAAAAGAGCGCAACGCCCAGCGCGAGAAAAAGCGCGGCGCGCCTGCTGCGCCGGTAAAACCGGAATCCGAATCTCCTTTCCAAACAGTCGAGGAAAGGAGGCCGCAGGATGCCGAACGGTAAAAAGCAGTTTCAGGGCAAAGGCCGCCGGTTTCGCGGCGATGTCTGGCTGGATGAGAAAATCACTGGGCGGACGATCCACGCGCTTCAGACGCGCGGCGTCAAGTTCCCCGCAAACGTCAACCCGCGTGGCACGCGGGAATTTAAGGACGAATATAAAAAGCAGCTCAAGCTGTTCCGGCAGGAACACGCCGCCAAAATCGCGGCGAAAAAAGAAGCGGCGCAGAAAGCTGCCCAGCAGCCTGCGGCGGAAGAAGCTGCACAATAAATTAGATGCAATCTGTTTGGGAACGGATTTGCACATAGACTGGCTTCATCCCCCTGAAGCCGACTGCCGAAATCCCCGGTTCCGAGCTGGGAACGCGGAACCGGGGGATCTCAAAACGAATCTACCGGGCCTTCGCCCGTCTCAATAAGATGAATCGCATCGACAACTGAATAGCTACAGCGAGAGAGCATACTGTCCGGGGGAAGTGTCGCGGCGAAACGAGCGCACCAACGGGCGGATAACATGGTCCTTATTGCGGTGGGTAGGAGCATAGGAAGCGGTATTGTATCTGTGGCGTGAAAAGTCCTTTGTGGTCAACGGCGCAAGCCGTAGACATATGCGCCGGTGCGGAGTGTTTCTCATCCGTGCCGGTATCCCTTGCGAGAAACGATTCATGTTGTGAAAAATCACGCTGCTGCCATTCATGCGGCGGCAGCGCAAGTAAGTTGCATGGGCAGCGCGGCCTTACTTCCGGGCTGTGCTGGCACAAAGGAAGAAAAAATTAAAAGGAGAACAGATCATGAAAACATCCAAGAAAATGCTTTCCCTGCTTCTGATTGCCGCGATGCTCGTATCCGTGCTTTGCATGGGCGTTTCGGCAACGGAAGACTACGACCCTGTTAGCATCAGTGAAGGCGAACCCGTTACCATCAGCTGGAGCGGCACGACCGGCACCGTCGTAAGTGTTGACGGCTCCAGCTACATCCCGCAGGAATTTATCCTTTGGGCGCAGATCGACTATACCGTAGAGGTTAATGGCACAGCCATTTCCCCGAACCGCGAGCCCGGTGAGGACGACACCGCTGCTCCGTACACGATCACTACCAACGCAACGAACAATACCGTTATCGTTGCAAGCAACGGCACGACGACTTACACCGTCACCTGCCCGCACTACACCGCGGCAGCGACCGGCGTAAATCCTGTCGATGTCAACGGTTATCTGCCTGTTGGACAGTTCGCCCGTTGGAACAGCTTCGGCTGGGGCACGCTCTACACGGACAGCACCAACGTTAGCTCTTCCAGCAACGATGTGAAGTTCAAGACCGGTTACGTTTCTACCGGCGTTTCCCTCGGTATGGCTGGCGGCTACGTCCAGTTTGATATGGGTAACAACCGTATTCAGAACAACGCCAACAACAAGTACGGCATTGACTTCATCGTCTATGGTAACGCTTTCGTCGGCAATCCTGAGGCTGCTGGCGTTCAGGTTTCCAACGATGGTGTAAACTGGTACACGCTGGCGGGCTCCCGTCATTACATGAGCGATACCAAATGGAACCAGAATATTTCCTATGTCCGTCTGAACGCTGCCAACGAAACATTGAACAGTGCGTTCACAGCAGCTGGCATTTACGTCTCGACGAACTTCGTTGCACCGTCTTCGGACAATGCTTCTGATGTCAATGCAGCAATCGGCGCAGCATCGTGGACCGGTGTCCCGCAGCTTACCGGCAACACCTATCCCAAGACCTACAACACCGATTCCCCTGCAGCAGCTGCATGGTGGCCCGAGTGGGAAAATGATTCTAACGGCAAAGCCGAGAACTACAAGAACGTTTGGAACATCAACGACACTGTAAACGGCGTGAGCTGGCTGAGAAGCGGCTCGGCAGAAGTCGTTACCTACACCGGTGTTACAACGGTTGAAGATGACATGGTTGTTCTGAACAAGGGTGCAACGGCAGCTCCGTCGCAGGCACAGATGACCGACGTATATCAGTGGGGCTATGCAGACGTCCGTACCAACGGTTCGCAGTATGGCACCATCGTAAACAACCCGTATGCAGCGGCACCTTCCACGCAGACTGGTGGCGACGGCTTTGACCTCTCCTGGGCGGTCAAGGCAGATGGCACTCCGATTGCGCTTTCCTCTGTACGCTATGTCCGTGTTTACAGCGCAGTTCTGTTCAGCGCAGGCGTCTTCGGTGAAACCTCTGCTGAGGTCTGCGGTCTGTATGTTGCAAATGCTGAGAGCAGCAGCGTCGGCACGACGGCAAGCCCGACTGTTAAACTTAATGGTACAACGCTTGACCTTACTGGCAGAGCTGCAACGCAGATCGATGATAATGTTGTGTATGTAAATCAGAGACTTGCGGTAGGTAATACCATTACGGTTGAGGCTGCAAGCGGCGCTTTGGTTTTCATCAACGGTGAAGCCGCCACCAGCTATACTGTAACAACTACGGCAAAGCCCGTACAGATTGTTGTGCAGAATGGCGATGCAGAACCCTACATCGTTGTGCTGAAATAATTAGGAGGTAATTCGGCGGAGGAGGTTGTGCAAGCACAACCTCCTCCGCTTTTTTTTTTATGAAAAAGAGAATCTTATCATTTATCCTCCTAATTATTCTGCTCCTGACATTATCCATTAACGCATTTGCAACTGAATCAACAACGATCACTTTTACTGAACAAGGATTACAGTCTGGTAGTTACGATAAAACAATATCCGCAAGTGTCACACTTGGTACGAATGACGGCTACCTATTCCACAATCTATTTGGTAACTGCTACGAACGCAAATGTTCAGTTTACAAATAATGCTGCTGATTATTTTAACTGGACAGACTATAAGTTTCTCTCCGCAGATGCAACCGGCGGCATGTGGACTGTTGGAACAACGTATTCCGTAAACGATTCTGCCCTTGATGGAATAAGTGTTACAACGGAACAATTAAAGGCTGCTGGTATTCCGAACGAAGAATATGATACAAGCTGCTCTGCTTTTTATCTAATAGGCTTCGATGGAAGTTACGTTAATAAAGGTAATGACTTTGCAATTCTTGTGCAAGTGAAAGGCGCTGCAACATCCCTTACCGACAGTCAAAAAAAGCCGCTCACGAATTTGCTTGCCACCGTAGCAGACGGAAATGATAAATACGTCCAGTCTGGCGACCGCTACAATGGTAAAGCAGCAGATACAATCACAAACAAAAACGGAAGTTTTTGGGCAGAGTTTACAGCGGTTAATGGCCCCCGCGCTACTTCCGCTCGTTGAGTGCCGTCAGCAATGCGTTCAGAACACCGTCATTGCATTTGAAGATCTCATCCAGAAACACAATGTCGGCCTCCGGAATTTTGCCCGCGGTCTGTACGACCGGTTCGCACGGATGCAGCACGGCGACCGCTTTGCGGTAGGCATCCAGCTTGCCGCTGACCTCTGCCAGCTTCTCGAACGTCGCCGCCTCGTTTTTCATCTTCGGCAGACCATTCAAAAAGCATTGCAGATCAAAGCACAAGTTCTGGTAGACCGTATCACCCTCAAGCGCTGTCTCCGGCACCGAGCCGGGGATCAGGCTTGAAAGATCGAGTCGTCCGAAAAGCTGTTCTTCGTCCGTCTGCTTGGAAAGGAGCCGTTCAAATTGCTTCGCGCCTGTGATGCGGCTGCGGAAAGCGTTGATCGCGTAGCTCTTGGCCTGACCGGGATCGCCCAGAATAAACAGGTTCTTCCGCGTCAGGAGTGCAATGGCAATCAGCTCGACCAGTTCTTCACGCTCGGCAACAGAAGCATTTACATCGGCCATAACAGCCAGCATTTTATCTCGTAAGCTCATGCGGCATCCCTCATGCGGTAGGCGTCCAGCGAGATCACACTGCTGTGCGCTGTTTTCTGCAGCTCCATGCGGAGCTGTGCGAAGATATGCTGCTCCAGATTGCCTTTTTCCGGGTCATACGACATGACCGCCCGGATGAGCCGCAGCGCAAGCTGCTGGTACACGTCGTCCGTGTCCAGCTTTGCTGCGCGGATGATTGCACGGTTCTGCTTCATCACGGCTTTGATGCACCACAGGTGGTTTTCTACGATGGCGTTTCTCTGAGAAATGGTGAAATTGTTCTTCATGGTCATTCTCCTTTGTGTTTGGGGAGGCGAGCGCCTCCATTTGTGTTTTGTCAGGCGGTAGCCTTTTTCTGTTCTCTGCGGTTCTGTCTGGCGCGTTCGGCGTCAAACATTGGAGCCGGGACAAAGCCGTCCAGCGTCTTATAGAGGATGACAGACTGTACGCCGTCAAATACCTCCACGACCTGATGCAGCCCCAGATGCACGTTCAAAAGCTCCTCCACAGGTGTGGTGCGCACCTGCTTTTGGAACGCATATGCGTCCAGATCAAGCTGCCGCACCTCGGAGAGCGTGTATCTGGATGCCGTGGGGCCGATCTCACGCCCGAGAGACTTGCAGAGATTTTCGTGCATGAGCCAGCTCTCCGTGCTGGCAAAATCATAGATGCGCACCAAGCTCGGCCGGATGCGCTTTTTGCACCAGTCCGGAACGCGGAGCATCTTGTGCCAGCGTTTTAGTAAGCGCGGCTTTTTCTTCTTCGTGCAGTAGGCTTCTCCAAACTGCACCACCACGCCGCCGAGCTGACCGGGGTTTCGGCCTCTGTACTCGAAAACGTGGTCGCAGTCTGTGCATACGGGAACCTTTGGCCGGATATTCATACGACATTCTCCTTACTTTTTATCCATTTTTGCCCGGCAGAGGTCGATCACGCGCTGGCAGGTATCAATTTCAAACCCGCCGATGTGCGTATCCTCCTCTGAGAGCTTTAATTCTCGTGCCAGCCATTGATAGGCTTTTGTCCGGCTGATGTGCTGCTTCTGCCAGTAAGCATCGAACACCTGATGGGCTTCGATGCGCTTGAGCCGCAGAATTTCATTCGCCACATCGCCGAGCGGCCGCGTGGTACCCTTGTGGCAGCCAACGCGGGCATTGCAGTTCTGACACTGATACAGATATTCGTTCTGCATTCCGAGCCGTTCCGTCGAGCTGCCATAGACATCAGCAGCCGGAACGAGCCGGATGATCCCGCCGCAGTAGCGGCAGATGGTCGGTTTCTTCAAATAGGCGTGTCCTCCTTTTTTATGCCGCCTTCTTGCGCGGCTTTTTTGTCTTTTGTGGCTTTGCTTCAATGGCTTTCGGTTCACGCACCGCCATCTGGAAGCAGACAAGCTCGTCTGTTTTGAGAAGCAGCGCACTGTGCTGCACGACCTCCAGCATGAGCGTTCCGTTCAGCGCTTTCAGGCACTCCATGAGCTGCGCCGGATTGTACCAGTACACGCCCACAGGCTCGCCGCTCAGCGCGACCACGTCCATAGCCGTCTCCGAAATGCCGTATTCGCTCTCACAGCGAACAGTCAGCCGGTTTCCTGCAAAGGACAGGAAAAATCGGTTCTGCGTGCCGGTGACGCTCAGGGCTTGCAAAATGGTATCACGGAGCAGGGCGGCGTCGGTCAGGACGGTAAACTGCTGTTTCAGATTGGACAGCACCTGCGACACGGCAAGATATGGTCCTTCCATAATTCGCGCAGCGAACGAGAAGTTCTCTTTTGTGAACACAATGGCTTTCCCGGTCGTACCGACCTGCAGCTTCTCGCGGTCGCTTACCAGACCTGCCAGCTTTTCCAGTGAAGCTGCCGGAACAAGGAAACTGATGTTCCCGCGGCTCTCGCGGTCGCCTTTGGCGGATGCGATACGGAAGCTGTCCGTGCTGACCGCCTGCAGGCCGTCTGCGCCGAAGATCAGGTTCACGCATTTGAGCATGGGTCTTGCCGTGTCCTCAGAAACGGCAAACGCCGTTCGTTTGGTCAGCGACGGAATGCCGCTCACAGGCACGGTTGCCACCGGGCAGGGAATTTCCATGCGCGGGTACTGTGCCGCGTCCATGACGGGAATGGCGTATTCCGCGTTCCCGGAGGAAACAACGAGCTTTCCGTTTTTCATCTGGAAAGTCACGCGCTCGCCATCCAGCAGGCGCAGCATTCCAGAGAGAAGCGGGGCTTTTACGACAACGCGGCCCTCAGTCTCGATCTGCGCGGGGAGCTGCTGCTCCAACGCGATCTCCAGATTGCTGGACGCGACGGTGAGCGTGTCCTGCTCAGCCTGCAAATACGCGCATTGCAGAATTTCAATCGTGGAGACTCTGGGCGCAATGCGTTCGGCGTTCTGCGCCGCGGCAAGCAGTTCTGTTCGGTTGACGGTAAATTTCATAGCATCCTCCTTTTTACGCAACGAAATCGAATAGACTCAGCTGGTTTTCCACCTGCTGCGTTTTCTTCGTCCGTTTGGCTTTCTGCTGTTCCAGCTGCACCATGGCAGCTTGCAGCTTTTCTTCCTGCTCCACTGTAAACACGCGCTTCGGCTGTTCAATCATTGCGGGTGTGGGTTCCAGCGGCAAGGTCGTTTCCGCAACAACGGGCGGTGTCGGCACCTCACGGTCGGGATTCTCAAACGCCATCTTCTTGAACGCTGCCGCAATATCCTCCACATTGTCGCGGATACCGAGCATCAGCTCCTTCGCCATCTGAGAGGTCATGTCCTGCACATCGCTCATTGCGGCAAGCCCTTCCTCGGAGAAGTTTCCTTCAATGAGTCCGGCGACCGCCAGCTTGGATGCCATGAGCTTCAGGCATTTCTGCTGCATGGTGTCCTCATAGTAGAGCATATAGACCTTGACCGCGGGCGCTTTCTGGTTGATGCGCCAGCTTCGGCGCGACGCCTGCCGCAGCGTAAAAAGCTTATAACCCATGCTATAAAACACCAGCGTGGTAAAGGCGTTGAGATCCAAGCCGGTCTCTACAAGCGACGGGTTCACAATCAGCACCTGCATCCCGGCAGCGAGTTTTTTCTGCACCCAGTCCTCGCGGTCAGTCGTCTTGATCTTGTCGGTCAGGATCTCCGTGCGATAGCCTTCATCCGTCAGGAGCTTTTTGAGCTTCTGCTGGGAATCCGTGCGCACCCAGCTTGTGTAGATGAGCGCACGTTCGCCGTTCTGAATGGCAGCCTTTACGATCTCCAGCGTCCGCTGTTCCTTTTCTCCGAGCGTATCCACATCCCCAATGTTCTCAGGTTCGACGATGGGGACATCGCTGTCGGGGTAGAGAATGGGTTTCTGGTCATACGGCTGATCCGGATAGACAGTCAACAGATTCAGATACGCGGAAAGAATCTTCTGTGCCGCGCGGCGGTCCGACCGCAATACCCGTACAAGCGCATTCTCAATGCGTTTGTATTCCGATTGCACGGTCTCATCCATACGGCAGGCAATGGGAATTTCCTCGTAGCTGGGGAGCGCTTTGCCCATATCAGCCAGCGACAGGAACGCCGTCTTTTCCAACAGGAACCGCGAAAATACCATCGGCGAAACGCCCGGAAGCTGGCGCGTCCGAACGCCGCTTTTCTGCGATCTGCGCTTTGCCGCATAGCGTTCGTCGACTTCGGCGTAGGTCGTCTCCACGACGCCGTACTCCGCGTTGAACAGCGCGGGCTTTTCATACGGCTTTCCGTCCGCCAGCATCAGCTGCGCCGACGTGCGGTAAAGAAGATGAAAAATACCGGAGCTGTAGCCGTTGATGAGCGTAGCCGTCATTCCGATGACCTTTTTCGCCGTGCCGAACAGCTCTGCCATCGCGTCGCCCTGGCCGCTGTCGTTGTTGTACTCGTGCAGCTCATCCACGATAAGCCCGTCGAGCCTGCCGCGGTACCGCTTCTTGATGTAAGAGCTGAGCGGATACCGCCGGCACGCGCCGCGCGTCGGAAAGTACCCGTCCGGGTTCTCGCGAAGCGTCTGCAAAGCGTCCAGCGCGGCGGGGTTCTTCGTCTTCTGCATGGCATGGACTTCCAGCTTCCGATGCACCCAGCCGTATTCCGGAATTTTGACCCACGGAGAAGGCACGCTTGGATTCACCGCTGTCCACAACGGTTCACCGCAATTCATACATTGATGATTGCGCCGGTTTTCCATGCGGAACGCCTCCGGTTTCGCGGTCACCCAGTCGTATGTATCGTCGCTGCTTGGCAATTCTATGACGGAACCACAGCCGGGGCAGCGGAACGCGCCTTTTCGCGCGTCAAACAGAACCGCCGGGCGGCGCATATAGCCGTCTCTGGCTTTTTCCTTGCTGATAACGGCGTAGATGCTTTTGTCGCCCTGCCGGTACTGTGCGTACAAGTTATCCAACTCCGTAATGCTGCGGACAATGACACCTGCGGTATCCGGCAGCGTTTCGGCAATTTCGTGCACCCACTTCTTCGCGACGTGCGACGGACAGAGGATGATGTTGAACGTCTTTTTCCGTTTCTGTGCCTGATACGCCGCCAGTGCGGTCGCACCGATCTTCGTTTTGCCGCTTCCGCACTCTGCCACGATGAACGCGGACTTTCCCTCCGAGAGCTTGCGCTTGACCGATTCCGCGACGGCAAGCTGTGCCGGGTAAAGGCTGTAGCCCGCGTGTGCGCGGATATGGTCGTTGATGTGCAGGATCTCCGGAGAAAGCTGCTCCGCGGCGGGGTCAAACAGCGGTTGGAACTGATTACGGATTCTTTCTGCGACGGTCACGCCGAACGCGGATAGATAGCTGGTGACGGAATGGACGCCGTCAAAGCCGTGTGGGTTTTGAAGCGTTCCGGGAATGCGAATGGCGCCGGTTTTCAGGCCGTCCTCCAGCACTTTGACGATATTGGCGTCGTCCTTTTTGCACAGCAGCAGCCACGCCTCCAGCCGTTCCCGGATGGAAATGACGTGCAGCGGCTTGAGAAACCTGCGCCGCTGCAATTCATCCAGAACGTAGTCCTGAAACTCCGGGATAAGCGGCACAGCCGTTTTCCGGTCCAGTGCATCAAACAGTGCTTTCCGGTCTCCGGCCGGGCAAAAAAGGACACACTTCCGCGGCGGCAGCTCCACATTTGTCTGCCCATCCACCTGTGCTTCCTCGTCCTTTTTTGCCGCAGTGTCCTCATCGTCCAGCGAGAGGATGGTCGCCTCGGCATAAATTCCGTCGTGGCTTAGATGGCATTCGTACTTCTTGGGTTCGCAGGTGAGTATGGCTGTTTCACCCGCGAATTCCGTTTCCAGCGTTGCACCGGCATAGATCGCATCCGCCATGGCGCGTACCATCTCCGGATACCCACCAAAGCGGATCGCGCGAAGACGCTGCTTCCGTCCATCCGGTTCAAGAATGAGCGTGTCCGCATACGCGCTGAGACGGATCGCCTGCTTGGGATTGTAATAGCTGATTGGCATTAACCGGCTTTTCTCTGACATTCATGGTTTCACTCCTTTCATCATTTTGGGACGCAAAAAGACCGTAACTGCCAAGCGGCAATTACGGTCTTACTGGTCCTGTTGTATTTTGGTATTCACTGGCCTGCGCACGGAACCGGGGCATACCTGTCCCCAAGTTTTCACCTCCGCCCTTCATCTGCTCCGCCCTGATACTGCTCTGACCTGAATACAGCTTTATTGTAGCGCGACGGCAGGCGAGTGTAAACTTGCGGATCGTGCAAGAGATGGTTAGCGGCGTGTTCGTTATCCAGGAGCGTGTTCTGGACCAAAAGTACATTTCGCTCCAAAAAACAATCGACAGTTGGCCGAAATATGTGTTATTCTAATAACCAGAGATGATATTGTATTAGAATGATAAGGGAGTGATAGTATGACGCGGCACGATGAGATTTCCAGACTGATTAAAGATGCAGATGAGCAGAAGATACCTGATAGGCTATATCAATATACAAGCTTAAGCGTATTGGCTCTTATTCTTAAAAACAAGACAATACGCTTCAACACCCTCTCGAATCTGGATGATTTAGAAGAGTCGCAATTGATTTTTGCGGGAGATAACCCGCCTGTCACTTATGTCAGTTGTTGGACTGAAACTGATGATGAAGAAATATTCATGTGGAACCTCTATACGAAATTATCAGACGGGGTCAGAATAGAATTACCAAGCCACCCATTTGTTGATCCGCAAGATGGTGCGCTGGACAGTATGAGAGGCTCATATGATTACTTCCTATTAGGAACACTGTAAATACAAGGCTTTTCGGAGCCTACAAACCAGAAAAAATAATATTTGATCTATCACATTACGCAAAAAGCCGTCCGGCATGAAAAACGGGCGGCTTTTTTGCGTGGATAGACGGAAAGGAGGCGCAAAAATAACTACAAAATTTTAGCGTTCAAATTTGTGCAACTTTAACGAAAAGGAGGATCGTAAATGGCCGATGAAAAATTGAATACTGGCCCTGCGGAGAATATTTCCCCGGAGGCCGCCGAGCCTATCACCACACCCGAACAGGCCGCAGCGTCTGAGCCCCAGCAGGAACAGACCGGGCCTGCCATACCTGAGTCCGGCGATGTGGTTGTGTCCTTTGACAAAATCAATGAACTTATGGCGGAAAAGAGGCAGAACGCCCGCGCCGAAGTCGAAAAGTCGGAAACCCCCGAAACGCCAGAGGCGGCAGCCCCCGGAGAAACACCGCAGCCCGCCAATACGGAGGAACCGAAAAAGCCGCGCCGTGGCCGTCCGCCGAAAGCGGAAAAGGCTGCGACTGAAAATCAAAAATCGGAGAAATCGGCTGGGGCTCGCAAGGGCCGCCCACCCAAGGCGGATAAGGCGGCCCCTGACAAGCCCAAGCCGTCCAAACGAGACAAAGTGTCCCGAAGTGACGGAAAGGCCCCGGATGCCAAGGAGCCCATTAAGCCCGCACAGGATACGGCACCGAAGGAAACTGCTACTGCGGAACAGACGGCTCCCGAGCCGACCACACCGCCCCGCCCGGTTGAGGAAGGCAAGCTGGTTTATCTGAAACTTTCCGAGGTTCATCCGTTTCACACATTCCGTCCGCACCCCTTTAAGGTACGGGACGATGCGAAGATGCAGGAAATCGTTGCTTCTATCCGCGTAAACGGTGTAATGGTTCCCGGTCTTGCCCGCCCGGAGAAAGACGGAAACGGCTATGAAATTGTAGCGGGCCATCGCCGTACCCACGGCAGTGAACTGGCGGGGCTGGAGGAAATGCCCTTTATTGTCCGTGAAATGACCGACCACGAAGCGGTGCAGGCCATGAAGGACAGTAACAAGCAGCGTGACGGGATGCTCCCCAGCGAATTGGCCGCGCTGCTGGAACTCGAAGTTGAGGACATCAAGCATCAGGGCGGGCGGCTGAAAGGTGTTGCGGAAGGCGATGTCGGGAAACGCTCGGTTGAGATTGTGGGCGAGGCGCATGAAATGAACTATAAAAAGGTCATGCGCTACTTGCGGCTCAACTCCCTTGTGCCGGAGCTTCTGGATAAGGTAGACGATAAAAAGATGGGCTTCATGCCTGCCGTGGAGCTGTCCTACATCAAATCAAAAAATCAGAGGCTTATTGCTGTTTCCATTGACGGGGAGCAGGCATCGCCCTCACTGGCTCAGGCCAAACGGCTCCGGGAGCTGGATAAGGAAGGCAAACTCAACGGCGATGTCATTGACGGTATCTTATCAGAACAGAAAAAGGAGGATCGAGGCGTGATTATTTCTACTGCGGAACTGGAAAAGTATTTTGGCAAGGAGGTCACTCCCGCCAAAATGAAAGAACAGATTATGTCCCTGCTGGATGACTGGAAAGAAAAACAGCCGTTGGAGCTGGCAAAAGCCCCGAAAAAGCAGGAACTTGACAAGTAACAACTTCGAGACACTTTGTCCCGAGGGGCCCGCCCTCGCGCAGAGGCTCTGGTGGTATATATCCCCCGTCGCCGCCTGTTTTTTAGTACAGCCGGGAGTGGGCCGTCAAGGGTGCAGCGCACCGCCGTTTTCGGCGGCTCGCCCTTGACGGTCTGCCCCGGCTGTGCTATTTCCCCGGCAAGCGGCGGGGGTATATCCTCCAGAGCCGCCCCCTTTCCCAAGACTGGGAAAGGGCGTGGGGTTTGGGTTGAACTTTCTTATTAAAATATCGGAGGTATGAACGATGAAACGACCCCTTGCTTATATCACCGCTGCATGGCTCGGCGGCGATAGCGAAAACGCAGAACTGGCGGCGCAGTATTGCCGCACCGTGTATGAGGCAGGCTTTTCTCCTATTTGTCCGCCTTTGTACTTGCCACTGTTTCTCAACGATGCTGTTCCCGAGGAGCATAAAAGCGGCATCGACATGAGCCGTGACCTGCTCCGCCGTTCTCATGTGCTGGTTGTTTGCGGGCACAGTATGACCGAAGCCATGAAAAATGATATTGCCGTGGCCCAGCGGCTGGGAATTACGGCAACAACCCTTGAGGGTATCCTGACCGTCAAGGGACAAGGCCGCCGCTGATGGCGACCCTGTTTGAAGCCTACGT
>CDZG01032801.1_pt1 | contig 21120 bp, 28 predicted proteins | sample 557741 | NCBI WGS metagenome assembly CDZG01 (sample SAMEA3182086, study PRJEB8094) | gut metagenome | biome: human; feature: gut; material: Stool; isolation source: human stools | place: Canada | collected 2013-01-21
TCCTGCGGCGTGCCGATCTGCTGAATGACGCCGTCCTTCATAATGACGATACGGTCGCCCAGAGTCATGGCCTCCGTCTGGTCGTGGGTCACGTAGATAAAGGTGGTGTTGATGCGCTGGCGCAGCTTGATCAGCTCTGCCCGCATCTGGTTGCGGAGCTTGGCGTCCAGGTTGGACAAAGGCTCGTCCATCAGCAGGACCTTCGGCTCCCGGACGATGGCACGGCCGATGGCCACGCGCTGACGCTGGCCGCCGGAAAGGGCCTTCGGCTTGCGGTCCAGATACTCCGTGATGTCCAAGATCTCCGCCGCCTGCTCCACCCGCTGATCGATCTCGGCTTTGTCCATTTTTCGCAGCTTCAGAGGGAAGGCAATGTTCTCCCGAACGGTCATGTGGGGGTACAGGGCGTAGTTCTGGAACACCATGGAGATGTCCCGGTCCTTGGGGGCCACATCGTTCATCAGCTGGCCGCCGATGTACAGCTCGCCGCCGGAGATCTCCTCCAGACCGGCCACCATCCGCAGGGTGGTGGACTTGCCGCAGCCGGAGGGGCCAACTAGCACGATGAATTCCTTGTCCTGAATGTGCAGGTTGAAGTTATCAACGGCCAGAACGCCCTCCTCCGTGATCTGGAGGTTGGTCTTTTTCTCCGGCTCGCCCTTCTTCTTTTTCTTAGGCTCCTGATGGGGATAGATCTTCTTGATATTCTTTAAAATGACTTCTGCCATGGTGTGTTCCTCCTATTCGTTTTCGGATGCCGGAAGATACCGGACGTCCAAGGCGCCGTTGGGGCCGACGGTAAACCGCAGAGCCTCATGGGACGGGATCCGTATACCGGGGACCGGGGGACAGTCGGAAAAATACAGGGCTGCCCCATGATCTGCCAGCAGCTTCATGGTGTCCGGATGGGCGCTGTTGTAGCGGCGGTCGCTGGACGCGCAGCAGACCACAGCGGTGGGACGGATCAATTCGGCCAGTGCTTCGTCGACGCCGTCTTTTTGTCCGTGGTGTCCCACTTTGAACAGGTCCGCCCGCAGGTCCGCGGGATCAATGCCGTCATAGCCCGTCACATTGGTGTCCCCCGGCAGCAAAATCCGGGTACCCCGGTAATTCAGCCGCAGAATGAGACTGTAGTTGTTCATGCGGGCATCCAGCGCGTCCAACCGTTGGAGGAACGTACTGCAAACGTTTGCACTATTATACAACGCATTTATTTCGTCCGCAAGGGCCAACTGTTTTTTTGTAGAGGGTGACAGGATCTGAACGGTCAAATCTGGCGCAATCACCAATTCCTGACCACTTTTCGGCGCAAGAATGGTTCCGCCGTGGTCCTCTACCAGAGCGCAGAGGGTGCCGTAGTCATTCAGGGCCTGCATGAATTTGCTTTCAGAGAGGTTTCTCGCCACGGAGCCGTCCAGAGGCCGGAGGGATCGGTAAAGATCCGGCGGCAGCGTTTGCCACAGCACTGTCGGGGGGGCGATCCGGGCTGCCCGCAGGAGACCGCAGAGATGATCCTCATGGATGTGGGTGCTGACGGCCAGATCCAGACGGCGGATCCCCCGTTTTTTCAGATATTCCTCAATGCGGACCCGACCGGAGGAGCGATCCGCGAATTCGCTGTCCTCAGCGCTGCCGCCGTCGATCAGGGCGGTGAATACGCCGTCAGGCTTGGAGGGATCCGGGCTTTCCAGAAGAATGGCCTCGCCGTAGCCCACATTTACAAAAGTAACTGTTAACTTCTTCTCTTCCATAAGCACTTACGAAATCGCACGTTTGATGTACACACTGGAAAGCAGCAGGACCAGAACGGTCATCACGATGGCGCCCGCGCTGCCGAAGCCGAAGTCCAGGGACTTGATACCGTAGTTGTAGAGGTACTGGGTGATGGTGGAGGTGCTGTTGGCGGGACCGCCGCCGGTCAGCAGGTTCACCTTGTCGAACAGACGGAAGCTGTCGATGGTACGCAGCAGGGCGCACAGGGCCAGGCTGTTCTTGATGTTGGGAAGGGTCACATAAAAGAGGATCTTGAAGCGGTTTGCGCCGTCGATCCGTGCAGCCTCGTACTGGCTCTGCGGCACGGATTGCAGGGCAGCGTACAGCAGCAGGAAGACAAAGGGAGCACTTTGCCACACGTCGATGAGCACTAACATGCCAAAGGCGGTGTGGATATCGGAAAACCAGTTGTAGACCGGCAGGTGCAGAGCCTGCAAAACCTGGTTGACAATGCCGTAGTTAGGAGAGAGCATCATGCGCCAGCTCAGAGCCACAGTGACGGTAGGCAGCAGATACGGCAGGAGCAGCAGGGTGCGCATGGTTTTCTGGCCCCGTTTCAGACTGTTGACAAACAGCGCCATCACAAGACCGATGAACATCTCAAAGATCACAGCAAGAATAGTGAACTTGACGGTGTTGAGAATGGATTGCTGGAAATAAGGGTCGCTCAGCAGCTTTGTATAGTTTTGAAGGGCAATAAAATGAGACCCTTTCTTCAGGCTGCGGAGAAGGTTGTAGTCGGTAAAGCTGTAAACCAGCGTAAAGAACAAAGGATACGCCGTCATGATCAGCAGGATCACAACGGTAGGGGACAGCATTCCCAAACCAAACCGTTTGGTCTGGGCATCTGCGGAGCGGAGTTTGGTATTTACGTTTCTTTTCATGACAGCGGCCTCACATTTCAGAAGCGTTACGGATCGTAATCATTAAAAGGAATGGGGGAAACATTCTTTTTTGTTGTGCGGCCGGGCTTTTCGCCCGGCCGCACGTTTCATTACATGCAAAATGGGGATGTAAGCGGAATGCTTACTTCATCAGAGCTTCCAGCTGAGTCTGGGCATCGGCCAGGCCCTGATCGACCGTCTTGACGCCGTTGACGATGTTGTCCATCTCAGCGCCCAGAATGGTGTAGAACTGAGTCCACTCAGCGATCACAGGACGATACATACCGCCTTCCAGAGCCTTGCAGACAACCTCATACTGAGGATAGGTCTTGAGGATCTCGGCATCCTGCAGGCTGGAGTAACGGCAGGGCACACCGCCGGAGGGAACGGTGGACTTCTGGACATCCTTGTCCATCAGGTAGCTCAGCAGCTCGGTAGCCAGTTCCTTGTTCTGGCTGTTGCTGGGGATACCGATGGTCCAAACGCCGTAGACGTTGGCGTTGTGGGTCTCGCCGCCCTTGGCGACAGCACCGGTGATGGCGCAGTAATCAGCAGCGGTATCAGCAGTGGGAGTGTACCAGCCGGGCCAGCCCACACCCATGGTGCCGGCGCCGGTATCGCAGGAAGCGATCAGGTCATCCTTGACCTGGGCGGAACCGGTAGCGATGAGCTTCAGATAGAAGTTCATAGCGTCCTTAAACTCGGGAGTATTGACGGTGGGCTGATTGTTGCTGTCGATGACCCAGCCGCCATAGGACAGCAGGATGGGCAGGAAGTCGACGACCAGGTTGTTCTGGCTGTCGCCACGATAGATGAAGCCCAGCTTACCGTCGGCCTTGGCCTTTTCGCAGATTGCCAGCATATCCTCCAGGGACAGGATGGTGTCACCGGTGTAACCGGCGGCTTCCACGTTGGCCTTGTTGTACAGCAGGACGGTCACGTTGCCGTAGTAGGGAGCCAGATACAGGTCATCGCCCACATAGCAGATGGTGGTGGTAGCGGGGATCACGTCCTCATCCAGAGAGTAGCCCAGCTCGGTGAGGTTGGCCAGAACGCCGTTCTCGGTGAACTCTGCCATCCAGGAGCCGTCCACCATGCACAGGTCATAGGAGCCCTTGTCATTGATGGCGTCCAGAGCGATGCCGGAGTACAGGTCGCCCTCAGAGAGCTCCTGCACCTCGCAGACAACATTGTGCTCAGCCTCGAAAGCGGGCAGGCACTCCTTGATCACGTCGGCATAGGTGCCGCCGCGCAGGATCAGGGACAGCTTGGTGGGTTCTGCGGAGGTATTATCAGCGGGAGTATTGCTGTCAGAGGGAGTCTCGGTCTTACCGCCGCCGCAGGCGGCCAGAGACAGGGCCATAGCCAGCGCCAGGATCAGGGACAACGCTTTTTTCATCTTGTTTTCCTCCTAATCTGAATTGTTGGATTTTATTTTGTTACTCTTTGACAGCACCGCTTGAAAGTCCGGAGATCAAGTAGTTCTGCGCAAAGATCACAAACAGGGTAATGGGAATGACGGAAACCACGCCGCCTGCGGCCACCAGGCCGAAGTTGGTGAGGTTATCCTCCGTGTTCAGCAGGGCCAGCGCCAGAGGAACGGTGTTGTTGACGGCGGTCCGGGTAAAAATGACGGTGTAGGTGTACTCGTTCCAGGCATACATGAAGGAGAGCATGGCCACTGCCGCGATGCCGGGGGCCACCAGCGGCAGCACGATCCGGCAGAACAGCTGCCACTCGGTCGCGCCGTCCACCTTGGCACTTTCCTCCACCTCTTCCGGCAGATCCTGGAAGAAGCTGATCAGGAACCAGATGATCAGCGGCACGTTGATCAGCACGCAGGCCAGCAGTACCGGCAGCTTGGTGTTCAGAATACCGAGCTTATTGAACATAATGTACAGCGGGATGGTGAAGGCCACCGGCGGCAGCACGCGCACCAGCAGGACCCAGTATGTCATGGGCTTTTTCAGGCCGAACCGGAACCGGCGGCGGGCGATGATATAGGCCGCGCAGATACCGACAACCAGCGAGACGAACAGAGAACCGAACGTAGTCTGCAAGCTGTTGATGATGGCGGTGCCGAAGTTCTTGGCCGAAAACAGCTCCGCGAAATGGATGCCTGTCAAACTTTGGGGAATCAAAGCGATATGTCCCCTCATTTCATCCGTAGGCCGGATTGCCATTGCCACCAGCCAGTAGATGGGAAACAGCGAGACCATCAGAAAAAACAGACAGCCTATGGCCTTTCCAACCGTTCCAATTCTCTTTTTCCGTTTCACAAGAACGCCTCCTTATTGAGTGAAAAACGTTTTCCACCGAAGAGTATACATTTTATATAGTGCTGAAACAATCAAACTCAGGTGAAGCCTGTGTAAAATTTCTGTCAGATTGCGGCGCGGGAGGATGCCCGGATCTTGAGATTCACCGGCACCACCGTCAGCCGGGGAACATCCTGTGCACCGTCCAGCAATGCAGCCATGTGCTCCATGCACAGCTCGCCCATCCGGCGGCAATCCACATGGATGGAGCTGAGCTCCGGCTCCATCATGGGGCAGACGGAGGAATCGTCGAAGCCCACCACCGCCAGATCCTCCGGCAGGCAGAGTCCCAGACGCCGGGCGGCTTTCATGACGCCGGCGGCCAGCACATCGTTAAAGGCGAATACTGCGGAGGGCCGATCCGGGCGGCTCAGCAGACGGAGGGCTGCCTCTGTGGCGCTCTGGATATCCCGGTCGCACATCAACGCGCCGGATTCATCCACCGAAAGGCCGTTTTCCCTCATAACGGAGAGAAACGCATTGTAACGGGCACTGGTGACATAAGGGGAGAAGCGGCCCATCAGCATGGCGATCCGCTGATGTCCGGCAGAGATCAGATGGCTGACTACCTGATGCACGCCGCCGGCTTCATCCGCCACGATGCAGGGCAGATCGAAGCCCGCCGCCCGGTTGTTTACCAGGACCACGGGGATGTTCTGCCGCTGAAATTCGGAAATCAGATCGGCCTGAGCGTTGCCTGCCAGGATGACACCCTCGATCTGCTTGCTCTGGGCCGTGCGGGTCCATTCCTCCGCTGTGGAAATCAGAAGCTGGTAGTTGGTGCCGTTGGCGCGGCGCATGACGCCCTCGCAAATGCTGGCGTAAAATTCATCCAGGATAGTCGCGCCCTCTTTACAGATCAGAAACGCGATCTTGTCGGTCTGCTGCCGGGCCATGGCCCGGGCAATGGCGCTGGGTTGGTAGTGCAGCGCCTCCGCCGCGGCGTAAACCCGGCGGCGGGTGGATTCCCGCACCCGGTCCGGCGTTGTAAAGGTCCGGGAGACCGTGGCGGTGGAGACGCCGGACAGGCGGGATACATCATATATCGTTGGGGTATCCATAAAACCGGTTCTCCTTTCCAGTGTAAGAAAGCGCTTACATTCATGCGCAATAAAATAAAGCGCCAAGTGCCGTGATTTGTGAATATGATATCATGGCAAAATTTGGATTGCAATAGATAATCGCCATTTTCTACAGATATTAAAAACAACATCTTTCTGTATTATGCAATATTTACAAATCCAGATGTTTTTCTTTGAATGCAGCGCTCCTTGCGTCACCGGTTCTATTCGATAATTCACGAAGCCGCCTATGTAAGCGATTGCATTTTGCAAAAATGCAGTAGCTCCGCCCTGTAATCGCCCGCTTTCAAGAACCAATATAGCAGGCGGCCATGGATCACCCCATGGCCGCCTGCCGCTGTCGATCTCTTCAGTTTTCCATGTGCCGGCCCAAAAAGGCAGCAACGGTCTGGGCCAGCTTATACTCCGCGTCCCCGGCAGCAGCGGGGCTGTCGCTGATGAACAGCACCAGTCCCAGCAGATCTCCCTCCGAAAGGATCGGCGCGGCCACAATGGCCATCAGGCGGTCACTGCTGTCGGATACCGGGATCTGGGGCCCTTGACCGTCATATTGGTAGATGCGGCGGTTCTCCATAACCTGCTCCAGTTGGGCGGTAATGCCCTTGCCCAGCAGCTCCCGCTTGGCGCCGCCGGCCACAGCAATGACGCTGTCCCGGTCTGTCACGGCACAGATAGCCCCGGTGGAACGGCTCATAGTCTCGCAAAGCTGGGCCGCAAAATCATCCAACCCGCCCATGAGGGAATACTTTTTGAAGATGACCTCGCCATCCCGGCTGGTATAGATCTCCAACGGATCGCCCTCGCGGATGCGCATAGTGCGGCGGATCTCCTTGGGAATGACCACCCGGCCCAGGTCATCGATGCGCCGCACGATTCCTGTTGCTTTCATATTTCAAATCTCCTTATCCTCGTGAAACTACACTTAGTCTTTGGACTTTCTGGTAATTTATCCAAGAGGCACACTGGAAGATTTTTGATAAACTGTTTGTGGTATTCCTTCTTGTGTGGTCTCCCTTCGTTTTACACCTTGCAGTTGCCAGACCGCATTCCTACTATAACAGCGGGCGTTTTATTTTCCCTCATCGGCAGAAGGCCATCCCCAAAACGCGCCGTTGGCAAGACTCCACAGTTCACAAGCCGGATGCATACAGCAAGAAAACAAACCGCAGACCCGGTAAATACTGCCGGTCCTGCGGTTTGTCTGTGTTCAGATTTGCCGGTCTTGCTTTTCTCAAAACCGTTTTCAGCGCAGGACTTCCACCTGCTCCACGCCATACCGCCGGAACAGTTCCAGCGCTTCCGGGCCAATTCGTTCACCGGACACCGCAATGGGGATCGCAGGCGGACACCCCACGGTAGGGGCGCCGCAGACCCGGCCCAGCGACCGTGCCGCCGGTACAGTCTCCCGTGGAGCAAACAGCGCCTCCCGCACGGAACATACCCGTTCTCCACGGGCCAGCGGCAGCGTCGGCTGCGGCGCATAAACGGCATCATTTGTTCCGAAAGCATGCAGAAGCCGTTCGATGTCCGCCGCACGATTCTCCGGTGTCAGCATCAGCACCAAAAAATCCAGATCGGCGTATTCACATTCCACACCGCTCTCACGCAGACAGTTCGCCAACTGCCCGCCGGTCATCCCGGCTGGGGCCTTGACGGTCAGCCGCAGCGGATCCGATGGCTCTATCTGCCAACCGGCAGCCGTCAGCGCCTTTCGCGCTTCCTCCAGATGCCCACACATCTCCCGCAGGCGATTCTGATATCCATCCGCCAGATAGCGGTTGCACAGATCCAGCGACGCCAGCGTCAGGTAGGACGGACTGGTGGAGCCAAACATGGCCATCGCTGTTTTTGCACTCTCCCGGAGAGATGCCGGAGCCGCACGGCTGATGTGCAGGTACGCGCCGCCGGTCAGCACCGGCAGCGTCTTGTGTGCCGAATCGCAGCACAGGTCTGCGCCCAAATCCAGCGGGTGACAGGATGGTTCCAGAAACCGCAGATAGGCGCCGTGGGCGTTGTCCACCGCCAGCAGCGTACCATGTTTCCGGCACACCTCTGCCAGAGCGGAAATGTCCGCCATGCTGCCCAGATAGTCCGGGCTGGTGAGATAGACCGCCGCCGGCGGTGCAGGCATCTCCGCCAGCGTCCGCTCCAATGTGTCCGGCGATACCGGGCAGCCGCAGAGAGATGCGCTCCGCTCCGGCCACAGCCAGACGATCTCAAAATCCAGCAGGGCCGCCGCGTATGCAAACGCCCGGTGTACGTTTCTGGCGGCCACCACCGTCCGGGACCCATTTCCGCAGGTCAGCGCCAGATACAGCATCGCCCGGATGCACTGGCTGGACCCCTCCGTGGAGTACACCGTCCGGCCAGAGCCGAACAGTTCCCCGGCATAGGACTCACTGCGCCGGATGATGCCCTCCGCTTCGTACAGGCTGTCCGCGCCTTGGATCTCGGTGATGTCCAGTGTCTCACAGCCCAGAAAGGGCTTTCCCTTGTGGCCGGGCATGTGCGCCCGGATCATCCCGGAATCCGCGTACCGCCGGGCAAAATCAGCAATGGGCGTTTCCATCAGCCGTTGGCCTTGGCAGAATCTTCCGCCACCTTCATCATGATGGCACATTCAATACGCTTGCGGAACAATTCACAGCCTGCCTCGTAAACGCCGCGGATAGAACCCGTGGCGTGGAAGGCGTTGGCCGCGCAGCCGCCGGAGCAGTAGAATCTCGCCCAGCAGTCATTGCACTCTGGACGGGCATAGGCGTTGCAGGAGCGGAATTCTTCCCGCAGGGCCGTATTGGTCACGCCGTTCCAGATGTCGCCCAGCTTGTAGGCTTCCTCACCCACGAACTGATGGCAGGGATACAGGTCTCCCCAAGGGGTCACAGCCATATACTCCGTGCCGGAGCCGCAGCCGGAGATCCGCTTGTAAATGCAGGGGCCGCCCGTCAGATCCAGCATGTAGTGATAGAAGGTGATGGGCTTGCCTTCCTTTTCCCGACGCAGCATATCCTTGGCCAGCAGCTCGTACTGGTCCTTCACGATCTCCAGATCCTCCGCTGTCAGTGCGGCGGGGTCCTCCGGCGCGCACACCACCGGCTCCATGCTCAACTCCGTGAAGCCCAGATCCGCCATGTGGAACAGGTCCTTCGTAAAGTCCGGATTGGCATGGGTAAAGGTGCCGCGCATATAATAGTTCTTGTTGCCTCTGGCCTCTACCAGCTTCTGGAACTTAGGCACAATGCGCTCATAGCTGCCGTTGCCTGCATAGTCCACCCGCAGCCGGTCATGAATTTCCTTGCGGCCATCCAGCGACAGCACCACATTGCTCATTTCCCGGTTGGCGAAGTCGATCACGTCATCGTCGATGAGCATACCGTTTGTGGTCAGCGTAAAGCGGAAATTTTTGCCCCGCTCCTTTTCCACACTGCGGGCATACTCCACCAACTGCTTCACCACGTCCCAGTTCATCAGCGGCTCACCACCGAAGAAGTCCACCTCCAGATTGGTGCGGCTGCCGGAGTGATCCATCAGGAAGTCCAGCGCCTGCTTACCCACCTCGAAGCTCATCAGCGCGCGGTCGCCGTGATACTTGCCCTGACTGGCGAAGCAGTAGGAACAGTTCAGGTTGCAGGTGTGCGCCACATGCAGGCACAGCGCCTTCACCACATCGCCGGAACGCTCCTTGAACGTGCCGGCCATGTCCGCGAAGGTGTCGGGGGTATAGAGTTTCCCGGCCTGCTTCAGCGCCTCCACGTCATCAATGCAGTCCCGCAGATCCTTTTCCGTCACATCCTCGCGTGCGCCGTATTTTTCCATCATTGCCGTTACGATCTCATCCGCCGTGTGATCCGGGTAAAGCGCAATGATGTCATAGGCTACCTCATCCACTACATGAATGGCACCGGAGCAGGTATCCAGCACGATGTTGTAGCCGTTCAGTTGATACTGATGTACCATTCTTCCGTTCTCCTCGTACAGAAAAAGTGCCGCCTGAACAGGCGGCAGCTTTTTGAAAATTGCGATTGATTACTTGTTGGTGTTCTCGCACTTCTGGTTTGCCACGCCGCAGCTGGTCTTGCAGGCAGACTGGCAGGAGGTCTGGCACTCACCGCAGCCGCCGTTCTTGGCGCTGTCGCACAGGCTACGAGTCTCGAGAGTCTTGATTCTTTCCATAATATGTATCTCCGATCTGTTAAATTCTAATGGATTTCCCGGCGGACTACCCGCAGACAGTCACCTAAAAACCGGAAAAATTTTAGCATATCATCCGCATAAAGTCAAGATATTCCAGCAATTTGCCACGAATTTGCCACGATTTCAGCTAGGTCGAAGGTGCATACCTGCATTTTCAAGCTGCAAAAAGAGATACCCAATCCCTACGGATAGCCATCCGTTTCCTACCCACGCCCTTATATAAACTCTGGCAGACTGAGAATCTACACGCTGCGCTCCACCTAATAAACACAAGTTCAAACACAAATGAACGGACCTAGCTTGCATAGCAAGCCAGGTCCGTTTGCATTTAAAGAACTTTTAGAGGCAAACTTACAGTTCCGTCAAGCCATCTTTGTCAGGCTGGGCAGCCAAGTGACAATCCGGGGGAAGAGCACCAGCAGAATTGCGGTCACAATCAGACCGCCCACATAGGGAAGAACTTCGCGGCTGATTTTCTCAATGGAGACCTTGCCGATATCGCAGGCAACGAACAGGCACAGGCCCACGGGAGGCGTAACCTGACCGATAGCCAGCACGAACACCAGGAACACGCCGAAGTAGCAGATGTCGATGTTCATGGCCTGAACCACGTTGACGAAGATGGGGGTCAGCAGAATAACGGCCACGGCGTTATCCAGGAAGCAGCCGGCAATCAGCAGCACGATCATAATCAGGAACATGATCATGGTGGGGTTGGTGGTCAGGCTGGTCATCAGGATTGCCAGCTTCTGCGGAATCTGCTCACTGGACAGCAGGTAGCTGAAAATATGGGCATTCGCCACCAGGAACAGAATAGAGGCGGTAGAAGAAGCAGATGCGGACAGCACATGGAGGAAATCCTTCATGCCCATATTGCGGTACACAAAGGCGCTGACAATAATGCCATAGAACACGGCAATAGCGGCAGCTTCAGTAGGGGTGAACAGGCCGGAATAAATGCCGCCCAGAATGATGACGGGCATCAACAGCGCCCAGATACCGTTTTTAAAAGCAGTTGCAACTTCCTTGGCGCTGGTGCGCTCCGTACCAACATATTCAGAATCTTCCATCCCATCCAAAACGAGAAATTTACACGAACGCACGGTTGAAAGAATACCCTGATTTAATCGAAGAACAAGTTTGTACACACGCGATCTTTCCAATGGGCGTAGGCGATATTAAACGAAAACGGCGCTATAATGTTGCGCCGCCGGGAAAAGCTAAAAATCCCGAACGGGCAGAACAAGAAAGCTGCCGACGTGCAAAATCACGAATCATGGATATTGTACGCTGTAATGATTTTGGGTACATGATGACCCTTACACCCACGCTACGGCCCAGATGAAGCAGGACGCCGCAGACACCATCGGTGGGGTCATCAGCCAGCAGATGCGGTAAATATGGCAAAAAAATACAGGGCCAGTCAGGAAAAATCCTGTCTGGCCCTGTCCGGTACTTTCCGCACCTTTCCCCGTGTGGGTCAGCGTGTGAGTCTTGAAGAAACGGCGAAAATTAAGCGTCCAAAAAAGTTGCGGATTACGAAAGAAAATCACCGGAATCAAGTGATTCCGGTGATTTCTGGTGGAGACTACTGGACTCGAAAAGGGAGAATCATGTTTTGCGCATTTCAATAATGCTCTGTAAGTGCTGATATTACTACGTTTTCTTTGAGTTATGTTTTGCGTTGTTCATCCTCTGGCCGTTGTGTTTCGCCAAAATAACGACCAAACAACGACCAAATTTCACGCCTGCTTCTTGCCAAACTTGACCGGCAGCGCATCGGCCAGGGCGTCACAGGCGCGGGCCTGGGCGGTCTCAAAGGTGTGGGCGTAGATGTTCAGGGTGGTGGAGGTCTGAGAGTGGCCCAGGGCGGCGGAGACTGCCCGCACGTCCTCCCCATTGTAGATCAGCAGCGAGGCGTTCAGGTGTCGGAACTGGTGGATACCGTAAAACGGCAGCTTCTTTTCTTTGCAAAAGGAACGGAGCCACTTGTAGGGCTGATCCAGACTCATGGGGGAGCCGTCGGCCCTGGTGAACAGGCGGCCGCACTCCTTCCACTGATCGCCCAGGGCAAGGCGCTGTCGGGCCTGTTCCACCCGCAGCTTCTTCACAAGGTCGAAAATCCACGCCGGGAGCTTCAGCGTGCGGCGGCTCTTGACCGTCTTGGTGGGCGTTGTCACCGTGCCGGCCGCCGGGGTGTAAATCGACGCCCTCCGGACTGATACTGTGTGCTGGTCGAAATCAAAATCCTGAAACTCGAAGCCGCACAGCTCTTCGCGCCGGAAGCCGCCAAACAGGGCCAGCGCGAAAAATACCTGCCACCGCAGAGGGGCGTCTACAAGCGCGTCCAGGAACGCCTGAGCCTCCTCCATGGTGTAGCACTGCTTCTCCTTTCCGGTATCCAGAGGCGGCAGCGTGACGGCTCTGCAGGGGTTATACTGGAGCATCCCCATCTTGATAGCGTAGACGAACACGGCGGAGATCATGGAAAGGAAGTTTTTGACGCTCTTGGGAGAAAGTCCCTTGCCGTCCTTCGTCTGGTTGGCCCCCGGCTCGCTCAGACTGTTGATGAACTTCTGGATCTGACGCGGCGTGATTTTGTCCATATAGAGGTGCCCAAGGGCTGCATGGATCCGCTCCGACATATAGGCATAGCTGGCCTGCGTGCGCTTGCCCAGGCTCTTTTCCACATACTCGCTCATCCACTGGCGGGCGAAGGTCTCAAATTTGATGTGGCCGTCCGTCAGCGAGGAGCCGCGGCACTCTTCATCAAAGAGAACCATCTGCCGGTTCAGTTCCTTCTCAATCTGCCGCTCCGTCATGCCTGGCGCCGGCGTCCAGGTCTTAGACTTCATCACCTGCTTGCCCTCCGGGGTATAACCCACAGAGGCCCGGATACGGTATGAACTGCCGCGCTTTGTGTAGGTTGCCATAGTATAAAATCTCCTTTCGATTTGACACCATGGCCCCGATTCTGTATAATAAAAGGGCGCAACGGTGCCTTGGTTTGGTGACTTGGGTATTTTGTGCATCGCCTCTCCCGGTGTTGGTAGCGCCGGGGGAGGTTTTTTACTCTTTTAGTTCTTTCTGTTTTTGTTCGCGCTCAATCTGCTTGATACTCTTCTCTGGTGTTGGGAGATCCTCCGGCATTGTTCCACCCAATTCTTTGATGGTCTGTCGCACCTTTCGCCCAACTTCGAAATGAGTTCTATTCGCTGCAGCTTTACCCTGTATATGCTCCCGGCGAAGTTTTTCATCCGTTTGGGTAGCACGGAAGAGATTCGCTGCCAGTTCTGTGCTTCCCATGTGGTCAAGGATATCGGCCGTAGGTTTTAGGCCCTTCTTCTTGGCAATCTCTCGCTTCCCAAGGCCTCCATATAGCCCCTGATAGCCTTTATTTTGAAAGATAGCAAAATCTTGTGGCGTTTCGACTCCGGCGTTCTGTGCGGCTTCCGCGAGAGATTTGTTGTGCTTTTTCATCTCCTGGCGAATGGCAACCCGCTTCTGCTCCTCGCTTAGCCGATCATAGTCATCGACAAGCTCCTGTTGCCTGGTCTTGACGGCAAAATACGACTGCCCGAGAGCGATGATCTCTTTTCTCGGGTCTCCGTTCTGAACAATCAGATAGCAGGCATAGCGGGAGAGCATCATATCCTCGATTTCCTTTACGCCGCCGTTCGGCATAGGCGATGTTTTGTTGACCTCAACAAAACATTCATCCACAGCAATTCCGCTGTTCTGACAGGCGATTTTTGCTTTCTCAATAACGCCAGAGAAATTTCTCCACTCCGTATATTCAAGGACTTTTTGCAGATCCCGAGCATACCAGAATTCCTGTCCATCTTCGGTATAATGCTTGATGCTGTCAAAGGTCTGTTGACTGTATTCGACAATTTCGTCATTCTTTGCGTCATCATCAAAAAAGAAAAACATATCGCACCTCTTTCTCACTCTGCTTTTTCCTGGAGCTTTCTTTATGCCCTGCGGATGGCCTTTAATTGCCGTCTGCGGGGTTTTTCTCTTTTTGGTAGTCTGGATTACCTGCTATGATTTTTACAGCTTCTACGGCTCTTTCCTGACCTGCTGAGTTTAATTTATCAAAGCTTCGTAACAATTCAGCTCGTTTGTTATTGCCGATACTTACACGGAAAGAATTAGGATCATCTCCTGGTCCAAAAGATGATTTTGGATATTCATTAACGATAATTCCGAGTATATCATCAAACTTTTTTACATCTGTCCCAATAAGTTCCGAAGGCGATACGTCTAACGCTGCAGATACACGTTGCAGTATTTCGCCCTGTACTCTATTACTGTCACGTTTGGTTATTGAGTAAATCGTGTTATACGAAACACCAGACTTTTCAGCCAATTCCTTGAGCGTAATACCACGCTCTTTAGTCAATTCTTTTATGCGCTGTCCTGTCCCCATGTATTCATCTCCTTTTGCAAATTTAGAATATCACGCAATTAGTACGATTGCAAATATTTTTGCAAATTCTATTGACAATTAGTGCAAACGCATCTATTATAAAATTGCAAACGCACTAATTATTAAGTGAAGAGGGGGTAGACCATGAGAATTAACCGTGAGCGCTTCGCGGCTGCACTTGCTCGCTTAGATCTAAACGGCAATCAGCTTGCTGCGAAAGCCGGCGTTTCGCGCGGGACCGTAACCGCGGTGAAGACTGGCAAGAGCTGTGCTCCAGAAACCGCTGAAAAGCTGGCTGCAGTTCTGGGCCATGAGATCATCGAGGAGGTATGAATCATGTATTTGATCGTAACCACTGCCGGAGCAATCCAGCTTACCCGCTGGCTATTCGCTCTGGTAGACAGAATCGAAAGGAGGCCGAGAAGATGCCGAGAATGAGAACAGCAACCGGCGCGTTGGAAATCATCAAGCAACAGGATCCGGGTACCGCCGTGACGCTGCACTATATCCGGCAGCTCATCAGCTCCGGGAAGGTTCCATTTGTCCCGGTTGGCAGAAAGAAGCTCATCAATGTTGATGAACTCTTAGCTTACCTGGAAAGGAAGGAAGAAATCGCATGAAAACCAATATAACGATTGAGGCCAGACGCTTCCCCTTGGAGCTGATGGATGAGCGCACCGGGTGCGCAAGCCTCGAATACATTGTCCTGGATAAGCGGCAGCTCCAGGCAGCCCAGATGGTCGGACAGAGCAGCAAGGAGCTGATCCGGCGCATCTATAACCGCCAGGGCTTCCGAGTGTTGGAGATCGGCACCCCTGAGCGGCGGAGCATCGACCTGAATCTGGATGAACTGTGGAAGCAGCATGATAAGGCGGTGATAAATTGAGCGAGATTCAATACACCGTGAGGCCTTCGGATTTCAGTGACGCCGGAAATGCCTCCGTGTTTGTTCGGGAATACTGCGACGATGTGATTTTTACCGATTCCATGGGCTGGCTCTGCTGGGACGGCAAGCGGTGGGAGCAGAACGAACACAAGGCCTTAGAACTGGCAGAGGAGCTTTCTAAGAGAATGCTTGATGAAGCCCGCAACGCATACAGGGAAACGTTGCACAACGAGGCGGAGGCAAAGGCGGCAAATCCGGAGGGCGGCGAGGCGGTCAAGTCTGCAACTGAAGCTGTCAAACGGGAAAAGGCCTATCTGTCTCACGCCAATATCACACGCCGGTCCGCCCGGATAAAAGCCATTTTGGAATTGTCCAGGCCGTACCTGGTGCGTCCGGGTAATGCGATGGATGCGGATCCGCTGGAGCTGAACACCCAGGCCGGAATCATCAACCTTGTTACGGGAGAATTTCGGCCAAACCAGCGCGAGTCTTACTGCACGAAAATTGCATCCGTGAGCAGAAGCAGCGAGGGATCCGACCTTTGGCAATCCTTCCTCGATACAATCACCGGTGGGGACAACAGCCTAAAAGGTTTCCTTCAGACGGTCATCGGAATGGCCCTTTTTGGAAAGGTATATCAGGAAGGCGTTACATTTGCCGTTGGCGATGGCAAAAACGGCAAATCCACCTTTTTCAATGCCGTGGGGACTGTACTGGGTGACTACTCGGGATACATCGACATTGACGTCATAACCACCCGCGGGGCGAACGACAAGGCGGCTCTGGCTACGCTGCGGGGTAAGCGCTTAGTGATTGCCGGGGAGCTGGAAGAGGGGCGGCGCCTGTCTGCAGCAACCATCAAGAAGATTTCAAGCACAGACCCGTTCCAAGTGGAAGAGAAGTACAAGCAGCCTGAGATCGTAAAACCATCCCACACGCTGTGCCTTTTCACAAACCACCTTCCCCGCGTCGGATCCACGGATAACGGCACTTGGCGCCGGATCATCGTCATTCCCTTCAATGCCGTGATTAAGAGAGACAGCACCATTCAGAATTATGCTGACTACCTGGTGGAGAAGGCTGGCGGCGCTATCTTGTCCTGGGCTGTGGAGGGTGCGCAGATCTTCGCGCGGAACGGTTTTCACCTGGATGTCCCCGAAAGCGTTGAAGAGGCAACAGAGTCTTACCGTGAGCGTGAGAACTGGCTGGAAAACTTCGTTTCTGACCGGTGCATCCGGGAGCCTGGTGCGCGTGTCGGTGCCAGAGAGCTGTACTCTGCATACAAGGAATGGTCAGATGCACTGAAAGACTATACCCGCAGCGAAAAGGACTTCTCCGCAGAAATGGAAAAGCGAGGAATATCCAAGATGAAATCGCACGGTGTAAATACATACTTTGGCCTTCGCCTTGACAATTCGCAGAAACGTTCAAACCCTTGCTATGACAGCGAAATTTTATAATTGGGGGAGGGTGGGGGAGTCAAAATACTAACTTTCGTGTAAGCAAAATTAAAGTGCTATTAGAGAAAGTTACGTTTCTGGCTCCCCACCCTCCCCAGGAAAGGAATATTATGAAAAATAAATATTGCCCGCTGCTGTCTGCCGCGGAAGGAGACAGCCTTGTTACCTGCCAGGGCGAGTTATGCGCATGGTATGTGCCGCCTGTCCGCCACGGGGATGGGGGCCGCTGTGCTGTGCAGGCTCTGCCTGATCTGGCGGCGGGGGTGAGGCGGTTATGATGTATCGTGTCTGCCCCATGTGCGGCGCCGCTCTGGATCCGGGAGAGCAGTGCGACTGTCAGGCCACCGCCGACCGAAAGGAGGATGATACCAATGAGCAAGCGCAAGAAATTCGGTAAAGTCCACGTTTCCAGAATGGGATATGACCTGTCGAAGTTCTACATGCCCCCTCGCAGGAAGCGAGAGCGAACCGAGAGCGAAGCCGGGGCGAACAAAGGAAAAGCCGCTGCCAGTGCGACCAACACTGACAGCGGCAAGGTGGAAACGGGATTGACGGCCCATATTTCCGCCTCTAGTTTATCAGATAACAGGGAGTAAAATCAAGTATGGAAAAGATAGATACCATTTTTGAAGCGGCTTCCGCCATGGAGAGCACGCACATTGCATTATGCGAGATATATGACGCGCTGGACGTCTTTGATGATTCTGTGGAGCGTGAATTGCACGCATCCGGAGGAGAGATCGAAGACTGGGCAGCTATTAACTTCGCAAGAAGATACCACATCTTCAAGAGTACATTCCGCATTGTCTGCCGCGATCTGGCGCGCGTTATTGACGAGCTGAAGGACAGCGTGGATTTAACGTATGAAGCCGCTGCAAAGGAGAAGAAAGCATGACTATTCCTGAAATTGAGCGTGCGGAGGCAGGCATAGAGGTCAAGGCTGCCGCTGTGTCCAATCTTTTGCCGCCTGTACATCGGCAGGCGTTTGAATTGACCCTTGATGGTGTTCTGGGTAATGGCAGCTACGAAGATCAGAAGCAGGCTGCTTATAACTGGATGTGTGCTAATTACGCCCTTACTGCGGCGGTGATTTACGCAACTATGAACCTCTCTGAGGAAGTATACGCCGGCATATGTGATTTAGGGTGTGGGGTTGGCAAACTGGAAAAGGGAGCCGACTAAATGATACCTATCCCCCGAAGAGGCGGACTTCTCCGGGGGACACCTGAAGGAAAGGGGGATGAACGCTGCCGGGGTAATTGAAAAATTTGCTGACATGGTTACGCGCGCATGAAAGAATTTCAAAAATAGAAAGGATTTTGAAAAATGAGTTTGATTGCAGATGTTAGACGGATTACGGCTGAATACATGGGGAAGATCTCCGCTCAGCAGCGGCTCCTGAAGGAGCATGAAAAGAGCCGCGAGAATTTCAGCGAGGCCCGATTCGCTGAGATTGAGAGACAGTTGGGACTGGACATGGAAGCAATCAAGGATGAGTGTGAGAGAAAGGTCCGGGAGCGTGTGGAGCGGTATAAGGCTGCTATTTCCACTGCCGATGCGCTGAACGGCTCCGACCTGACCGATGACGCCAAACTGCTGAATGGAGACTACCCTCTGACCGTCAATGATTTGGATGCTATGATAGATCGTTCCGCTGGCAACCGTACTATGGAGAAGCTGATCCATGACTATGCGAGGGAGCACGGCATGAGCCTAAGCCGCACTTTCTACTCTGCGGAGCAGAAATCGGAGGCCGCTGACGGCCTTGTCAGCTACGCCCGGAGCTGCTGCCAGCGGCCGGAGTACTTCGATATGATGGGCAGTGATGAGTATTTCGAGGAAGCACTTTCTGAGGCTATCAAGGGCGAGTGATACTGTGGCTTAGTTTCGAATAACGGTAAATCGAACAGAGAGCGAACAACGAGCGAACAACGAGCGAAGTCCGGAGAAAGTGAGGTGATTTCCACGGCCAATAATCAGAACCTGCGGCCATTCAATACGCTGCCGCCGGAGGAGCGCCGGGAGATTGCCAGAAAGGGCGGTATCGCCAGTGGAGAGCGGCGGCGGGAAATCGCCGATATAAAGACAAGCGCAAAGATCCATGCCGCCGCCCTCTATCTGGTTGATGAATCCCGGGCGGAGTACCGCCGGGCTATCAAGCGGTATGTGAAGGACGAACGGAAGAAGGCCGCCAGACGAAAAAAGAGCCGCCCGGAATAGGCGGCCCGACCGTGGGGGAATGTGGATTTGTCAGCTATATTTTACCACGAGAGGGGCGGAGAATCAATGACCGTCGAAGAACTGGAAAAGCAGGTTGAGAAGTTGCGCACCGGGCCGCTGCTGCTGGTCTGCCGAACACCGGCCGGGAAGGAGAAGGCCATGAGCATCCGGGAGTGCATGGAGACCGGCAGCCGCTTCCTGCACGTGGCCGCCGATGAGCTGGACAACTTACTGGAGCAGGAGCTGGGAGGAAGCACATGAGCGGCAAGAGCAGCCAGAGGAAGGAACATGTTTCCCGTCCTTGTTCTCAAATAACACACTGAATCAGCCCAACGTCTGGCTCGCTGGGCTGATTCAGTTACACAGCAATCTTACTTCTTCTTTTTCTTTTCGGGCCCAATCCAGATTCGGAACGCTTTCTTGCCATAGTCTTTGGCATAAATGCGCTCACCATCTCGAGTGGTTGTCCATGTACGGAAAATCCACATAGGTTTGCCCTCCTTTGCAAGGTGATTATATAAAAACATCTTGCAAGGGCGAGAGAATTGTGCTACTATGAACTCGCTACAGTATCATAAGTAGGCCAGACACTCTTAACTCCTCCCCTGCAGAGGATGGAATTTTTGTGTCGGTCGGCGGTCAAGCTTTAGGGCCTGACCGCCTCTTCTTTTTTGACGCGTGCCTTCGGGCAATATTGCTGGCCTGTCGCAGTTGATTCTTGGCAGCCAACGCTGAAACGCCGAATTTCCGCTGCACATCGCTTACGCTCAACCCTCGAAGCTCTCCACTGGGGGCCAAGAATTCGGCTGCGAAAATGTCAGCCTGCCGCTCTGGATCCACGTTAGAATCTAACCGCTCATTCCTGTTCACATAAGCGAAGGATATTTCACGTGGGCTATGGTACAGATAGTGTGCTAATTCATGAGCCAGAATCATTCTGGCCTGTCCACCGCCGCGGATAGCCGCATCATACACAGACTCTTTCACATAGATAGCGTGTTCATAAGGCCTGGTCTCTGCGTATCTACCCGATAGTTCCTTATCTGGTACCGGGAGAAGATTGAAACTTGGATCAATGACGGGTAAGGCTAACTCCAGCAATGAGACGATGTCAACAAATGCGTCTCTTGGTAGGCCTAGTTGCTTTCTCAACTGGAAGGCTTCTTTACGGATTTTGTTTCGATCCTTGGGCGGCGCTATGGCAGCTCTAACTGCGAGATTTCGTTGCACGCTTGTTTCCACCTCGTCCTTGTCGCGCGTTCATCGCGTTCATGATACGTTCCACGTCCTCATCTGTAAGACCTTCAAGTGCTTTCGCAAAGGAAAATGCTAAGTTCTTCTGGCTGTCGGTGGTGTTGCTCAGGGGGATTTTGAGTTCTGCTATCGACCGTTCACTTGCCAGGCTAAGAGCCTCTTTCTCCTTGGCTGACAAAGTATACTTTTGGGCCAACTTGTCTACCCAACCCTTTGGTACCTTGCGCTTACCCATCTCTACGGACGACAGGAAGGCCGAGGAAACTCCCAAAGTGTCTGCCATGTCTTTCAGAAGTAGTTGCCGTTCAAGCCTGACCTTTCTGATTGCAATGCCGAAATCGCTTAACATGTGGCATTCCTCCTCACTGCCTGAATTGTAGCATACTTTGATTGAAATGTCAACCCGAAATTGATGAGAAATTAACTTATTTTGATTTATTTTTGAAGGCGGATTGATACTGAGATAATTCTGATACCTAAATGAACTACAAGGGAGCGGGATTAGATTGGGATGAGTGCGAGCGCGTGGAAGTGGAGCACAGATTCAGTCTGGCGAAGCGTAAATGTGGCATGGGGCTGGTCACTGCAAAGCTGCGGGAGACTGCGGCCCATGTGAT
>CDZG01058397.1_pt1 | contig 21005 bp, 15 predicted proteins | sample 557741 | NCBI WGS metagenome assembly CDZG01 (sample SAMEA3182086, study PRJEB8094) | gut metagenome | biome: human; feature: gut; material: Stool; isolation source: human stools | place: Canada | collected 2013-01-21
TGATCCTACCCACGTAATATGGACACAGGCCTAAGCGAGGTTCTTGTTTTCAAATTGTTCCGGACTGAGGCCGCCACACCAACTGTGCCGCCGCCACCGATTGTAATCACATTCGATATAATTAAACACCGTTGCCCGCATTATTTCCCGGCTGATAAAGTGTTCTCCATGGATACATTCCACTTTCAGCGAATGAAAGAAGCTTTCCACGCAGGCATTATCGTAGCAGCAACCTTTTGCGCTCATACTTCCACGCAGATTATGCCGCTTCAGTTGCGCCTGATAATCTGCTGAACAGTACTGGCCTCCACGGTCCGTGTGAACGATAACGTTCCGGGGCCTCTTACGCCGCCACAGCGCCATCTGCAGGGCATCGCAGGCCAGTTGCGCCGTCATGCGTGGCGACATTGACCAGCCAATAACGGCACGTGACCACAGGTCAATGACCACTGCCAGATACAGCCAGCCTTCATCTGTACGTAAGTACGTGATGTCTCCTGCCCACTTCTGGTTCGGGCCACTGGCGTAAAAATCCTGCTCCAACAGATTTTCTGACACAGGCAGACCGTGTGCGCGGTAGCAGACCGGGCTGAACTTCCGGGAGGCCTTTGCCCTCAGTCCCTGACGGCGCAGGCTTGCCGCCACGGTTTTTACGTTAAAGGGGTAACCCTGAGCACGCAGTTCATCCGTCAGGCGTGGGGCACCGTAACGCTGTTTTGACCGGGTAAAAGCCGCGAGGACAACGCTGTCGCAGTGTTGGCGGAACTGCTGACGCGTGCTTATCCTTGTCCGCCGCTGACACCACGTATACCAGCCGCTGCGGGCCACCCGGAGCACGCGGCACATTGCTTTGATGCTGAACTCAGCCTGATGTTTTTCAATAAAGACATACTTCATTTCAGGCGCTTCGCGAAGTATGTCGCGGCCTTTTGGAGGATAGCCAGCTCTTCATCCCGTTCTGCCAGCTGGCGTTTGAGACGTGCAATCTCGGTAGACATCTCCAGTTCACGTTCAGAAGACGTCTGCTGATTTTGCTGTTTACTGCGCCAGTTGTAGAGCTGTGATTCATACAGGCTGAGTTCACGGGCTGCGGCAGTAACACCGATGCGTTCAGCAAGCTTCAGATCTTAACTACGAAATTCATGCGAATGGTGTTTACGTTTTTTTACTGGTTGATACTGTTTTTGTCATGTGAGTCACCTCTGACTGAGAGTTTACTCACTTAGCCGCGTGTCCACTATTGCTGGGTAAGATCACAACACTTTAAAATGCCCTATATAGGGTTAACCAGTAATTATCTGTATGATAGCTTTGAGTTCGGGAGGAGGTAATGACTCCAACTTACTGATAGTGTTTTATGTTCAGATAATGCCCGATGACCTTGTCATGCAGCTCCACCGATTTTGAGAACGACAGTGACTTCCGTCCCAGCCTTGCCAGATGTTGTCTCAGATTATGTCGCTCAATGCGCTGAGTGTAACGCTTGCTGATAACGTGCAGCTTTCCCTTCAGGCGTGATTCATACAGCGGCCAGCCATCCGTCCCATACCACGACCTCAAAGGCCGACAGCAGGCTCAGAAGACGCTCCAGTGTGGCCAGAGTGCGTTCACCGAAGACGTGCGCCACAACCGTCCTCCGTATCCTGTCATACGCGTAAAACAGCCAGCGCTCACGTGATTTAGCACCGACGTAGCCCCACTGTTCGTCCATTTCAGCGCAGACAATCACATCACTGCCCGGTTGTATGCGCGAGGTTACCGACTGCGGCCTGAGTTTTTTAAGTGACGTAAAACCGTGTTGAGGCCAACGCCCATAATGCGTGCACTGGCGCGACATCCGACGCCATTCATGGCCATATCAATGATTTTCTGGTGCTTACCGGGCTGAGAGGCGGTATAAGTGAACTGTAGTTGCCATGTTTTACGGCAATGAGAGCAGAGATAGCGCTGATGTCCGGCAGTGCTTTTGCCGTTACGCACCACGCCTTCAGTAGCGGAGCAGGAAGGACATCTGATGGAAATGGAAGCCACGCAAGCACCTTAAAATCACCATCATACACTAAATCAGTAAGTTGGCAGCATTACCGAAATCCCCATCCTTTAGGGCAGTGAGGATGTCAATAATAACAGACCACATCATGAGTCATTTTGACCGACACATGCCAGAAGCAGAGGCTCCATCCCATTTTATACCTACCCTATAACACTTAGAAAAACAACATGTTAAAAATGTCTATTGGAAACAATTTTATTTCCAATTGTAATGATAACCATTCTCATATTAATATGGCTACGTGATAATTAACTTTTGATGCACTCCGCATGTCTGACCGCGCCACTACCACAGCTTCCTTAACGTTCGAGTCGCTTTATGGCACACATCACGGCTGGTTGAAAAGCTGGCTGACGCGCAAACTCCAGTCTGCTTTTGATGCAGATGACATTGCCCAGGACACTTTTTTGCGGGTAATGGTCAGCGAAACGCTCTCGACGATCCGCGATCCTCGCTCCTTCCTGTGCACTATCGCCAAACGCGTGATGGTGGACCTGTTTCGCCGAAACGCGCTAGAAAAAGCGTATCTGGAGATGCTGGCGCTTATGCCGGAGGGGGGAGCGCCTTCACCTGAGGAACGCGAAAGCCAACTCGAGACCCTACAACTCCTCGACAGCATGCTGGACGGGCTAAACGGCAAAACACGTGAAGCGTTTCTGCTTTCGCAACTGGATGGTCTGACATACAGCGAGATTGCGCACAAACTCGGTGTTTCCATCAGCTCCGTGAAAAAATACGTGGCGAAAGCCGTCGAGCACTGCCTGCTGTTCCGTCTGGAGTATGGGTTATGAATCCTTTGTTAACCGATTCCCGCCGTCAGGCGCTGCGTTCAGCTTCCCACTGGTATGCCGTGCTAAGCGGCGAGCGCGTCAGCCCACAACAGGAAGCGCGCTGGCAACAGTGGTATGAACAGGATCAGGATAACCAGTGGGCCTGGCAGCAGGTTGAAAACCTGCGCAACCAGCTTGGCGGTGTGCCTGGCGACGTTGCCAGCCGGGCGTTGCACGATACCCGCCTCACCCGCCGTCACGTGATGAAAGGATTACTGCTGTTGCTCGGCGCTGGCGGAGGCTGGCAGCTCTGGCAGTCGGAAACCGGCGAAGGTCTGCGGGCAGATTACCGCACCGCCAAAGGCACAGTCAGCCGTCAGCAACTGGAAGATGGCTCCCTGCTCACGCTGAATACCCAAAGCGCGGCGGATGTGCGTTTTGATGCGCATCAGCGCACCGTCCGGCTCTGGTACGGTGAAATCGCCATTACTACCGCGAAAGATGCCCTGCAACGCCCCTTCCGTGTCCTGACCCGTCAGGGCCAGCTCACTGCTTTAGGGACAGAATTTACCGTCCGCCAGCAGGATAATTTCACGCAGCTTGACGTGCAGCAGCACGCCGTGGAAGTGCTTCTCGCCAGTGCCCCCGCGCAAAAACGCATCGTGAACGCTGGTGAAAGCCTGCAGTTCAGCGCCTCTGAGTTTGGCGCAGTGAAACCGCTGGATGACGAGAGTACAAGCTGGACGAAGGACATCCTGAGCTTCAGCGATAAACCGCTGGGTGAGGTGATAGCCACGCTAACCCGTTACCGCAACGGCGTGCTGCGCTGCGATCCCGCCGTTGCCGGGCTGCGCCTGAGCGGGACGTTCCCGCTGAAAAATACCGATGCGATCCTGAACGTTATCGCGCAAACGCTTCCCGTTAAAATTCAGTCTATTACGCGGTACTGGATAAACATTTCACCACTGTAAGGAAAATAATTCTTATTTCGATTGTCCTTTTTACCCTTCTCGTTCGACTCATAGCTGAACACAACAAAAATGATGATGGGGAAGGTATGACGCCGTTACGCGTTTTTCGTAAAACAACACCTTTGGTTAACGCCATTCGCCTGAGCCTGCTGCCGCTGGCCGGTCTCTCGTTTTCCGCTTTTGCTGCACAGGTTAATATCGCACCGGGATCGCTCGATAAAGCGCTCAATCAGTATGCTGCACACAGCGGAATTACCCTCTCGGTTGACGCCAGCCTGACGCGCGGCAAGCAGAGCAACGGCCTGCACGGCGATTACGACGTCGAGAGCGGCCTGCAACAACTGCTGGACGGCAGCGGACTGCTGGTAAAACCGCTGGGAAATAACAGCTGGACGCTGGAGCCCGCGCCCGCACCAAAAGAAGATGCCCTGACCGTGGTCGGCGACTGGCTGGGTGATGCGCGTGAAAACGACGTATTTGAACATGCTGGCGCGCGTGACGTGATCCGCCGTGAGGATTTCGCCAAAACCGGCGCAACCACCATGCGTGAGGTACTTAACCGCATCCCTGGCGTCAGCGCGCCGGAAAACAACGGCACCGGCAGCCACGACCTGGCGATGAACTTTGGCATCCGGGGCCTGAACCCGCGCCTCGCCAGCCGCTCGACCGTCCTGATGGACGGCATCCCCGTCCCCTTCGCCCCTTACGGTCAGCCGCAGCTTTCATTGGCTCCCGTTTCGCTCGGCAACATGGATGCCATTGACGTGGTACGCGGTGGTGGTGCGGTGCGTTACGGACCGCAGAGCGTGGGCGGCGTGGTGAACTTTGTTACCCGTGCCATTCCGCAGGACTTTGGTATCGAGGCGGGCGTGGAAGGTCAGCTCAGCCCAACCTCTTCACAAAACAACCCGAAAGAGACGCACAACCTGATGGTGGGCGGCACAGCGGACAACGGTTTTGGCACCGCGCTGCTCTACTCCGGCACGCGCGGCAGTGACTGGCGCGAGCACAGCGCCACCCGCATCGACGACCTGATGCTGAAAAGCAAATATGCGCCGGATGAGGTGCACACCTTCAACAGCCTGCTGCAATATTACGACGGTGAAGCCGACATGCCCGGTGGCCTGTCTCGCGCGGATTACGACGTCGATCGCTGGCAATCCACCCGCCCGTATGACCGCTTCTGGGGTCGTCGCAAGCTGGCGAGCCTGGGCTACCAGTTCCAGCCAGACAGCCAGCATAAATTCAACATTCAGGGGTTCTACACCCAAACCCTGCGCAGCGGCTACCTGGAGCAAGGCAAACGCATCACCCTCTCGCCGCGTAACTACTGGGTGCGCGGTATTGAGCCACGCTACAGCCAGATCTTTATGATCGGCCCTTCCGCGCACGAAGTGGGCGTGGGCTATCGCTATGTGAATGAATCAACGCATGAAATGCGTTACTACACCGCCACCAGCAGCGGGCAGTTGCCGTCCGGCTCAAGCCCTTACGACCGCGATACGCGTTCCGGCACCGAGGCGCACGCCTGGTATCTGGATGACAAAATCGACATCGGCAACTGGACCATCACGCCGGGTATGCGTTTCGAACATATCGAGTCATACCAGAACAACGCCATCACAGGCACGCACGAAGAAGTGAGCTATAACGCACCGCTTCCGGCGTTGAACGTGCTCTATCACCTGACTGACAGCTGGAATCTTTATGCAAACACTGAAGGCTCGTTCGGCACCGTACAGTACAGCCAGATTGGCAAGGCTGTGCAAAGCGGCAATGTGGAACCGGAAAAAGCGCGAACCTGGGAACTCGGTACCCGCTACGACGACGGCGCGCTGACGGCGGAAATGGGGCTGTTCCTGATTAACTTTAACAATCAGTACGGCTCCAACCAGACCAACGACACCGTCACTGCACGTGGCAAAACGCGCCATACCGGGCTGGAAACGCAGGCACGTTACGATCTGGGTACGCTAACGCCAACGCTTGATAACGTTTCCATCTACGCCAGCTATGCGTATGTGAACGCGGAAATCCGCGAGAAAGGCGACACCTACGGCAATCTGGTACCATTCTCCCCGAAACATAAAGGCACGCTGGGCGTGGACTACAAGCCAGGAAACTGGACGTTCAATCTGAACAGCGATTTCCAGTCCAGCCAGTTTGCGGATAACGCCAATACGGTGAAAGAGAGCGCCGACGGCAGTACCGGCCGCATTCCCGGCTTCATGCTCTGGGGCGCACGCGTGGCGTATGACTTTGGCCCGCAGATGGCAGATCTGAACCTGGCATTCGGTGTGAAAAACATCTTCGACCAGGACTACTTCATCCGCTCTTATGACGACAACAACAAAGGCATCTATGCAGGCCAGCCGCGCACGCTGTATATGCAGGGGTCGTTGAAGTTCTGATGTGTTAACGCCCGGCTTGCCGGGCTTTTAGCTGGAATGTGATTATGTTGGCATTTATCCGTTTTCTTTTTGCAGGCCTGCTGCTGGTGATCAGCCACGCCTTTGCCGCCACGGTTCAGGACGAACACGGCACGTTTACACTCGAAAAAACGCCACAACGGATTGTGGTGCTGGAACTCTCGTTCGCCGATGCGCTGGCCGCCGTGGACGTCAGCCCGATCGGTATTGCCGACGATAACGATGCAAAACGCATCCTGCCCGAAGTGCGTGCGCACCTGAAACCGTGGCAGTCCGTCGGAACGCGCGCGCAGCCGAGCCTGGAAGCCATTGCCGCTCTGAAACCAGACCTGATCATTGCCGACAGCAGTCGCCATGCGGGGGTTTACATCGCCTTGCAGCAAATCGCGCCGGTACTGCTGCTTAAGTCCCGCAACGAAACCTACGCTGAAAATTTGCAATCTGCGGCTATCATCGGCGAAATGGTGGGTAAAAAGCGAGAGATGCAGGCACGTCTGGAACAACATAAAGAGAGGATGGCGCAGTGGGCCAGCCAGCTTCCCAAAGGGACACGCGTGGCCTTTGGCACATCACGCGAACAGCAATTCAACCTGCATACTCAGGAGACCTGGACCGGCAGCGTGCTGGCCTCTCTGGGGCTGAACGTTCCCGCTGCGATGGCGGGTGCGTCCATGCCGTCCATCGGCCTGGAGCAACTGCTGGCGGTCAATCCTGCCTGGCTGCTGGTTGCCCACTATCGCGAAGAGAGCATTGTTAAACGCTGGCAACAAGATCCGCTCTGGCAGATGTTAACCGCCGCGCAGAAGCAGCAGGTTGCTTCGGTCGACAGTAACACCTGGGCGCGGATGCGCGGTATTTTTGCTGCAGAGCGTATTGCCGCTGACACGGTAAAAATCTTCCACCATCAGCCGCTTACCGTTGTGAAATGACCGCGATAAAACACCCGGTGCTGCTGTGGGGGCTTCCCGTTGCAGCACTTATTATTATTTTCTGGCTGAGTCTGTTTTGCTACTCGGCCATTCCTGTTTCCGGAGCAGATGCAACCCGCGCCCTGCTGCCTGGACACACGCCAACGCTACCAGAAGCGCTGGTGCAAAACCTTCGTTTGCCACGAAGCCTGGTCGCCGTTCTGATCGGCGCAAGCCTGGCGCTCGCGGGCTCGCTGCTGCAAACCCTGACCCACAACCCAATGGCCTCTCCTTCACTGCTCGGCATTAACAGCGGCGCGGCGCTGGCTATGGCGCTTACCAGCGCGCTGAGTCCGACGCCGATTGCAGGCTATTCTCTGTCGTTCATCGCGGCATGCGGGGGCGGCGTGAGCTGGCTGCTGGTCATGACCGCAGGAGGCGGATTTCGTCATACCCATGACAGAAACAAACTGATCCTCGCGGGTATCGCGCTGTCGGCCTTTTGTATGGGCCTTACCCGCATCACCCTGCTGCTGGCCGAAGATCATGCTTACGGCATCTTTCACTGGCTGGCAGGCGGAGTGTCCCACGCCCGCTGGCAGGATGTCTGGCAGCTCTTGCCGGTGGTGGTCACTGCAGTCCCTGTCGTGTTGCTGCTGGCGAATCAACTGAACCTGCTCAACCTCAGCGACAGCACCGCCCATACGCTGGGAGTGAACCTGACGAGGCTACGTTTGGTCATCAATATGATAGTGCTGCTTCTGGTTGGTGCGTGCGTCAGCGTGGCAGGTCCGGTGGCGTTTATCGGTCTGCTGGTGCCACATCTGGCGCGCTTCTGGGCAGGCTTCGATCAGCGCAACGTACTGCCAGTGAGCATGCTGCTGGGGGCCACGCTGATGCTGCTGGCAGATGTACTCGCACGCGCGCTGGCCTTCCCCGGAGATCTGCCCGCAGGCGCAGTGCTGGCGCTGATTGGCAGCCCTTGCTTTGTCTGGCTTGTGAGGAGGCGAGGATGAAAATTGCGCTGGTTATTTTCATCACCCTTGCCCTGGCGGGCTGTGCGCTGTTATCACTCCATATGGGAGTGATCCCCGTGCCGTGGCGCGCGCTGCTGACCGACTGGCAGGCCGGACGCGAGCATTATTATGTATTGATGGAGTACCGACTGCCGCGCTTGCTGCTGGCACTGTTTGTCGGTGCAGCCCTCGCCGTGGCGGGTGTGCTGATACAGGGGATTGTGCGCAACCCTCTGGCATCACCGGATATTCTCGGCGTTAACCATGCCGCCAGCCTGGCCTCTGTGGGAGCTCTACTTCTTATGCCGTCACTGCCCGTGATGGTGCTGCCGCTGCTGGCCTTTGCGGGCGGCATGGCGGGGTTGATATTGCTGAAGATGCTGGCAAAGACCCACCAGCCGATGAAGCTGGCGCTCACCGGCGTGGCGCTTTCTGCATGCTGGGCCAGCTTGACGGATTATCTGATGCTCTCGCGCCCGCAGGATGTGAACAACGCCCTGCTGTGGCTGACCGGCAGCTTATGGGGCCGTGACTGGAGCTTTGTGAAGATTGCCATCCCGCTGATGATTTTATTTCTGCCGCTGAGCCTGAGTTTTTGCCGCGATCTCGACCTCCTTGCACTCGGCGATGCGCGCGCCACCACGCTCGGTGTGTCGGTGCCCCATACCCGATTCTGGGCTTTGTTACTAGCTGTCGCCATGACATCTACCGGCGTGGCCGCCTGCGGCCCGATTAGCTTTATTGGTCTCGTGGTGCCGCATATGATGCGTAGCATCACCGGTGGACGTCACCGCAGACTGCTGCCTGTTTCGGCCCTGACAGGTGCGTTGCTGTTGGTGGTTGCCGATCTGCTGGCGAGAATTATTTATCCCCCACTGGAGCTCCCGGTTGGCGTGCTGACCGCCATTATCGGTGCGCCGTGGTTTGTCTGGTTGCTTGTGAGAATGCGATAAATGACTTTACGAACTGAAAATCTTACGGTCAGTTACGGGACAGACAAGGTACTTAACGACGTTTCACTCTCACTGCCAACGGGGAAGATCACCGCCCTGATCGGTCCTAACGGTTGCGGGAAATCGACGCTGTTAAACTGTTTTTCGCGGCTTTTAATGCCGCAGTCTGGCACCGTATTTCTCGGCGATAATCCCATAAATATGCTCTCATCGCGCCAGTTGGCCCGCAGGCTTTCGCTGCTGCCTCAGCACCATTTAACGCCAGAGGGGATCACAGTCCAGGAGCTGGTTTCGTATGGTCGTAATCCCTGGCTGTCACTCTGGGGGCGTCTCTCCGCTGAAGACAATGCACGAGTTAATGTCGCCATGAACCAGACCCGGATTAATCATCTTGCCGTTCGTCGGTTAACCGAGCTTTCCGGCGGTCAGCGCCAGCGCGCATTTCTGGCGATGGTCCTGGCCCAGAATACGCCCGTTGTATTACTTGATGAACCAACCACCTATCTTGATATCAATCACCAGGTGGACCTGATGCGGTTGATGGGCGAACTCCGGACTCAGGGGAAAACGGTGGTCGCTGTGCTGCACGACCTTAATCAGGCTAGCCGGTACTGCGATCAACTGGTGGTAATGGCAAACGGACATGTTATGGCGCAAGGCACACCAGAAGAGGTGATGACCCCAGGATTGCTGAGAACAGTATTCAGCGTGGAAGCGGAAATACACCCCGAGCCGGTATCTGGCAGGCCGATGTGCCTAATGAGGTAGATTGCACAGGCCGTAAGAACCAAACCACGACTGAATGAAACTGGACTGGCGCCAGCAAGCCTGTTCAGACTGGGGCTGAACTTTTCCGGACTCTGAAAGATTATCAATACTCATCGTCCATCCGCTTGCTTTAGGCTGACAGGTTTATAATCAACGCAAACCAGAGCTGTACAGGCTTGGGCGCGGCTTTCAAACCAGTCGTGATCACGGCAATCAATTTTGAACTCTGCTTAACGGACATTTCTGTATAACCCTTACGGCAACGAAAAACGCGAAGTTAAAATTTTAGAAACCCAAAAACGTGACATGACTAAGTTTAGATTTCAGGGGGGAGATCAAAAAATTTCGCTCTGTGCCAGAGCGGACATTCATGGAGCTGGTTCATTACCAATGAGGTTGGGCTTTTGAGGATAAATCAATGATCAGACGCCAACGTAAATCAAAAGCAACCATGGAACGGAATTGCTAATCCAGTTTCTGACCATCGATTTTTCTAAAAAGTGTGCGTTTGCTACTACTTAGGTAGGTGCAGCTTTCTTAATCACCGGCAGCCACGTTATACAGGCCAGTTGATGGATCGATTGTTATTAATGATATCTTCATGAGTCGGTGTCTCACCCAGCTTACCGAAGCTGGCATAAAGTGAAGGCAGACGGGCCCGTCCTTCTCCCTTTTTCGCCAGAGGGAAAGCGCGAAGCATGGTGGCAGCCTCCCAGTCACAACAATAGGATGGTGTGCACGGCTGCTGACGCCATGATTCAGCGATAGAGCCTGAAAATACGGGGTCAAAGCCGGTATCATTAACCAGAGTCATCGTGACCTGTACTGCGGCTGGATGAGCTCCTGCTACTGCAACTGCTAGGCGACCGCGGCTCCCTTCAGGTAGTCTGTTGTGGTCAACTAAAACTGGCCTCCGCGTTAGAGTTTTTCCAGTATCGGTTTTCTGATTCGTTTGGTGGTAACCCACCATTATATTCGTGCGGTCTTAGTGCGCTGTAATATCCAACGATATAGTCCGTTATTGCGTGAGCTGCATCGCTGAAGCTTACATAGCCCGTCGCTGGCACCCATTCGTTCTTCAGACTCCTGAAGAAGCGCTCCATTGGGCTGTTATCCCAGCAGTTTCCACGCCGACTCATACTCTGCCTGATCCGGTATCGCCACAGTAACTGCCGGAACTGCCTGCTCGTATAATGACTGCCTTGATCGCTTGGAACATCACCCCGACGGGCTTACCACGGGTTTCCCATGCCATTTCCAGTGCTTTCATGGTAAGCCTGCTGTCCGGCGAGAACGACATGGCCCAGCCCACTGGTTTTCTTGCGAACAGGTCGAGAACAACGGGGAGGTACGCCCAGCGCTTACCCGTCCAGAGTAGAGTAAGAGGCAGGGCGTAGTCGGACTATTTCCCTGCCTCTCCTCCCCGAACCGGACGTGCACCTTTCAGCGCATCCGGCTCTCCATTTAAATGCTGGCGAACGCCATTGCCACTTCTGTAAAGCGCGATGTATACGTGTTTCTGGTCTCCGTCCTCAGATAGGGATTACCTTCGGGTAGCCGCCAGCGGAACAGCTTCTTGCCTTGCCCCACCAACCGGTACAGTATTTCGCCGCTGAGCTTGCCGTGATTGGTTTTACCAAATAAAACCCACGTTTTGCTCTGACCCGGTTTCGGTGATTTACACCACCACCTCATCAGGGAAGCGATACCTGTACGGTATTTGCGGGCCAGCCAGTGAGCCAGCTTCCAGAACACGACACGGTCGATATAACTGAAGACTTTGGCCTTAAAATCAACGAACTGATAGAACATGGCCCAGCCTTTCAGTTTTCGGTTGAGTTGTTCAGCCATATCGACTTTGCTTTCACTGTAGTTGCCTGATAACAGTGCTGTCAGCGATGCGGCGAAGTTTCTGGCTTTCTCCTGCGGGATCGTTGAGACCACTCGCATCTCGCCATAACGACTGCGTTTGCGAATGATCCTGTGCCCCAGAAAGATAAAGCCGTCATTAACATGGGTGATTTTAGTCTTATCCATGTTCAGCCTGAGTTTCAGACTGCCTTCGAGCACACCCCGACACTCCTCCCTGATGGCTTCCGCCTGTGCTTTGGTGCCTTTGACGATGAGGACAAAATCATCGGCATAGCGGCAGTACGCCACCGCGGGTTTCCACTGCCAGTTTTCTCTGACCGCCGTACTTCGGCCCCGTTGGATACTGTTATTCCAGTACCACCGATCTTTTCTGGCTTTCCCGCTCAGGTAGCGCTCATGCAGGTATTGATCGAACTCATTCAGCATGATGTTCGATAATAGCGGCGATATAACACCGCCCTGTGGCACACCTTCACTGGCCGCCCGAAAGAGACCGACATCGATATGTCCCGCCTTGATGGTTTTCCACAGCAGAGTCATGAAACGTGCGTCACTGATCCTGCGGCGTACAGCCTTCATCAGCAGTCGATGATGTACGGTGTCGAAGTAACTGGACAGGTCGCCTTCAATCACCCAGCGTCCCCGGGTTTCACCACAGTCTGTGAGCTGTAATTTCACCGTGCGGATAGCGTGGTGGACACTGCGCTCAGGCCGGAAGCCATATGAGAGCGTATGAAAATCACTCTCCCATATCGGCTCCATCGCCATCAGCATGGCCCGCTGAACAATACGATCCCGCAACGCGGGGATACCCAGTGGTCGCAGTTTGCCGTTGCTTTTAGGGATGTAAACCCGTCTGGCGGGCAAGGGCTGGTAGTGGCCTGAGAGTAATTCATCCCTGAGGATTTGCAGCTCAACAGCCAGTCTGGCCTGTAGCATTGTTTTGTTCACGCCATCAACGCCGGGGGTATGGGCCCCCTTTGATGAAAGCGTGATCCGCGCCGCTTCAGCCAGCCATTCTGGTTGTGTTATCAGACGCAGCAGCCGTTGAATCCGTAGGGACGGATCGGTGACTGCCCATGTGGCAAGCTTGCGTTGCATTTCGCTGATTATCAAAGGTCTTCACCTCGTTAGGTCAGTTAATTCACGTCGCAAACACATTCAAACTGCTTCCCTTCGCCATGTAATGGGCTTTCCCCATCGCGGACTACTACGGAAGCTCCGCCAGCCAGCGCGTCATCGGAGCCATGCCCCCTTAACATCCGTCGCTGACCTTCCCCGGTTTACCTGCCTGGACTCAGGCATACTGAGGAGGCTGCCCGTCGCACTCTTTATCCTTGCTTGCCGCAAGTTGGCAGAAGTCAGCAACGCAAGCGTGATAGACGCTGCTGCCCCGGTGTTTCGCATACATGTCAAAACACCTTCGACCGGCAGTGCTTACGTATCACTGCCAGTTCCTCCTGCACGGCCTGTCAGATCACGTAGGCCGTGGTGACGTTTTCAACCCACAGAGGCGGATTAACGGGTTCATGTTCTTCAGCCTTTCAGTACTTAACCTTGAGGATCATCTCGGCTTAGTGATCTCGCCTCAATCCCCGTTGTCAGCGGGTTACATCACCCTGCGGGCATGCCGCAGGTCACTGCCGCTCAGGTTCTCCACCGTCACACCCGGTGGGATTGTTGGGTTTCTCATCGTGAGTTACCGGTTCAATATTCCAGACAGACTCGCGGTTCATTTAAGCATCCATGCCCGCCCTGAACTCCGGGCACACTATAGGTCACATCACCGCACCACACCTGATTTGGTTCCGTTACGGCGAACTGTCGCTCAAGATGATTCGGGATAGCAACGTGCTCATGACCGCCACGCTTATACCGGTGAGTCGGCTGCTGGCAACTGACCAGCCCCAGCTCTTTCATGAGTCTGCCAGCAAGCCAGCGCCCCATCTGGTAGCCTCTCTGGGTTGCCATTGTGGCGATGCTTCTTGCTCCGGCAGAGCCGTGGCTGATGCCATGCAGTTCAAGTACCTGGCTGCGTAATACAGCCCGTCTGCCGTCTGGTTTTTCAGGACGGTTTTTCCAGTATTTGTAGCTGCTGCGATGGACCCCGAACACATGGCAGAGAGTGGCCACAGGATAACGCGCCCTGAGTTTCCCGATTATCGAGAACTGTTCAGGGAGTCTGATATCAAGAGCGGCTTTTTTTAATATGTCCCGTTCGTCGGTAACCCGTTTCAGCTCTTTCTGGAGACGGCGGATCTCGGCCTGAGCATCTGACTGTTCTTTATTAGTGGAAGAATCCGGACCGTACTTCTTTATCCAGGCATAAAGGCTGTGGGTGGTGATATCGAGACGTGTTGCAACGCTGGCAACAGAATAACCGCGATCAACAACCTGTTTGACTGCTTCAGTTTTAAACTCTTCAGGATAACGCTTACCGCTCATGGGCACCTCTCTTTAAGCCATCTTAAATGACTCTGAGGTGTCTGTTAAACCCGTGGCGATTCAATACATCAGATTCAACCAATTAGAGGCATCACCCTTTCCTACATTCGTAGGACTTTGATTACATATAGCAAGGGTTAATTCTTATATACATAGAATAAATTAGGAATATAATGAATTTTATCGTGACGACCTTATTTATAATTAATTTATATCGTCAGAGAAATTAGTGTCCACAACATGAAGCCTTACAAAGAGATTCTATGATTTAAAAAAATAAGAGCCAGCTTATGCATATCGATTCGACTGAAAAAAATAATAAACAAAAGTTGGGCTTGCTTGCGCTAACATCCATTGTCGTGAGCTCGATGATCGGCAGCGGCGTTGACGGACTCCCCCAGAATATGGCGGAGAATTCTGCCGTGGGCCCGGTGGCGATAGCATGGATAGTCTGTGGTATCGGCATGTTTTTCATCTCCAGAACTTTTATCGTGCTGTCAAACATTAGACCTGATCTCCAGTCAGGAGTTTATATGTATGCCCGGGAAGGGTTCGGCCGATTTACGGCATTTAACGTCGCCTGGGGCTACTGGCTGATGACTATATTCAGCAACGTCGCCTTTGCCATTATGGTGATGGATACGCTGAATTATTTCTTACCAGGTGATTTCAAGGGAGGGAACAATATTCCTTCCGTTATCGGTGCCTCTTTGCTGATATGGGGATTCAACTTTTTAGTCCTCTCCGGTACCCGCATTGCCGGGTCGATTAACATCGTCGGCACGCTGGCCAAACTGATCCCGCTGGTGGCCTTTATTATTATTCTCATGCTGTTTATGAAGTACACCACGTTCGCAGATAACGTCTGGGGGCACAGCGCGAGTAAGGCCAGTCAGGACCTAGGCTCTATTTTCTCACAGGTAACTTCACCGCTTAGCGTGGCACTCTGGAGCTTCATCGGCGTTGAGGGGGCTGTCGCTCTTTCCGGTCGGGCCAAAAATAAACGCGACGTGGGTAAAGCCACATTCATTGGCTTCGTTGTATCACTGATTATCTGTCTGCTGGTCTCCATCCTGCCGTTTGGCGTGCTGACTCAACATGAGCTCAGCGCAATTCCAACCCCATCCACCGCCGGTATTCTGAAGATTGTTGTCGGTGAATGGGGGAAGATTATGATTATCTTGGGGGTGCTGATTTCGGTGCTTACCAGCTGGCTGGCGTGGACCATCATCTGCGCCGAACTGCCTATGGTGGCCGCGCAGAACGGCACATTCCCGAAACCGTTCAGCAAAAAAAATGTGAAGGGTTCGGCCTCGGTTTCGCTTTATATAAGCAGTGCGTTTATGCAAATCGTCGTACTTCTGGTCTACTTTTCTAACGATGCCTGGCTTGCAATGCTGGCTATCTCTACCCTGACCGTTTTACCTGCGTATTTAATGACCACGGCATACCTGTTTAAACTATGTATTAGCGGCGAGTATGCCAGCTATACCACGAATCACAGCCGCAGCGCCGCGCTGGTCAGCAGTATTATCGGCTTTGTATTCTGCCTGTTTATGTTCTACGCCAGTGAAATCAAATATCTGGCGATGGTTCCGGTGCTGCTTACGCTGGGCGTGCCCCTGTTTATCTGGGCAAGAAAAAAAGACGATCGCGCAGATAAAATATTTACGCTACGCGAACTGGCGTTTTTTATTTTACTGCTGGTCCTCGACATCATTGTTTTTATTCTACTGCATTATAAAACGATACATTTTTAGTCCAGATTAATTCACAGCAAGTTAAGGTGACGATAATGTCTGTTTCTTGGGCATGACATCCTCACAGTTAAATACTATCTGAACAGTAACAGTGGAGACACCTAATGAAATTTAACCACAATCTTTTATTTATTTCCTCACAATATCTTGATGGCGACAACCCTTCGCAGCAGGTACTGGAAGAGCTTCAAACCGAACTCGCGGAACGCGGTTTTAAAATTCATATCACGCACCAGATCTCTGATGGCTTAAAAATCATCGAAAAAAGCCCCCAATACAGCGGGATTGGTTTTTACTGGGAGCCAGACAATCCGACCTTTGCAGAAGAGCTACAGCACTTTATCAGCATATTCCGCAAAAGAAATGCCACGACGCCGCTGATAATTTTCTCAGAACAGAATATTACCGATCGTATCCCACTCGACGTCTTAAAAGAGGTCAGCGAATATGTTTATCTGTTCTCTGAATCCGCAGCCTTCACTGCCAATCGACTGTACTCCTTAGTCCACCGCTATGCGGATAAGCTTCTTCCTCCCTACTTTAAAACCCTTAAGGACTTTACCGAGGACGGTGACTATTACTGGGACTGCCCGGGGCATATGGGGGGAATGGCCTATCTGAAACATCCTGTTGGCATTGAGTTCATTAACTTCTTTGGCGAAAACATGATGCGCGCTGATATTGGCGTGGCTACCGCGGAGATGGGGGATTATCTGATCCACGCCGGACCGCCTAAAAAATCGGAAGAAATTGCGGCCCGACTGTTTGGCTCTGATTGGACCTTCTACGGTGTTTCCGGCTCATCGGGGTCGAACCGTATTGTGGCCCAGGCTGCGGTTGGCGCAGATGAAATTGCCATTATTGACCGAAATTGCCACAAGTCACTTAATCATGGCCTGACCTTGTCTCAGGCAAGGCCGGTTTACCTGAAACCTACCCGCAACGCGTGGGGGCTGATTGGGCCTATCCCGACCGGACGCCTGAAGAAGGCCAGTATTGATGCGCTGGTGGCAAACAGCCGACTGGCATCTGGTGCGGTCAGCCAGTCCCCGTCCTACGCCGTGGTAACCAACTGCACCTATGATGGCTTCTGTTATAACGTGAACGATGTAGTCAGACACCTGGGTGAAAGCGCACCGCGCATCCATTTTGATGAAGCATGGTATGCCTATGCGCGTTTCCATCCGCTATACCAGAGTCGCTATGCAATGGACGCTGAGGAAACGCCAAATCGTCCAACCCTATTCGCCGTACAGTCCACCCATAAAATGCTGCCCTCACTCTCCATGGCCTCAATGATTCATGTGAAGAAAAGCGATCGCGCGCCGCTTAATTTCGATGACTTTAACGATGCCTTTATGATGCACGGCACGACCTCACCCTACTACCCGATCATTGCATCAATTGATGTGGCAGTAAGCATGATGGAGGGTGAATCCGGTTATTCGCTTGTGCAGGAGTCAATTGAAGAAGCGATTGCCTTCCGTAAAGCCGTGGTCAGCGTCAAGCGCCAGCTCCAGGAGCAGGAAGGTGGTGACGCCTGGTTCTTCGATGTGCTTCAGCCAACCGAAGTGCAGGACAGCGATTCTGGGCAGCGATACAGTTTTGAAGAGGCACCCGTATCGCTGCTGAGCCACAGCGCCGACTGCTGGTCGCTGCGCTCCGGTGAGCGCTGGCACGGTTTTGCCGATGATGATCTGGTCGAAACCAACAGTATGCTCGATCCAGTAAAAGTGACCCTGACTTGTCCAGGGATCGGCCCGAAGGGAGAATACCAGAAAAACGGTATTCCGGGATATTTGCTGACCCGTTTTCTCGATGACCGTCGCATTGAAATTGCCCGTACTGGTGACTACACCGTGCTGATCCTGTTCTCCGTCGGCATCACCAAAGGCAAATGGGGAACTCTGATTGAAAGCCTGCTGGCCTTTAAAAAGCATTACGACAATGACGATCTGGCCACAGATGCTATCCCGTCGCTGAAAGCGCATTCTCCACACTACGACACGCTAACCCTCAAGGAGCTATGTCAGACAATGCATGAAAAAATGGATGAGCTGGAGCTGATGTCGCATATCAACGACGCGGTAAACACCGATCCGGAACCAGTTATGACCCCGGCAGAAGCCTATCAGAAAGTCGTACGCTACAAAACCGAGCATATCCGGCTGGATGATTTTAGCGGCAGAATTGCCGCCAGCATGCTCGTCCCATATCCCCCAGGCATTCCTGTACTGATGCCGGGCGAACGGATGCCGCAAGGTAACAAGGGCATTATTGGCTATCTGCGCGCCCTGCAGGAATTCGATAAGCAATTCCCAGGTTTTGAACATGAGATCCAGGGCGTTAACGTCGATGAAAACGGGGACTTCTGGGTCAGAGCGATTGTGGAAGAAGAACGCGGTGGGCAGTCGCTACCCGGTCACATAACCTTTAAACGCCAGGTCTCTGGTATTAAAAAGGGCCGCCAGTAGGCGGGGGAAAGAACAATACCGTCGGATCGCCTGCAATCCGACGGCAATATTATAGAATAGCTGAGGGAAACGTTATGGCAGAGCAATCTTCAGATGTAAAAAATAGTGACAATAGCGCCGGAGGACATAAGCTGGGGCTTATATCCCTCATCGCTATTGTCGTTAGCTCCATGCTGGGAGGCGGCGTTTTCAGTCTGCCGCAAAACACGGCGGCCTCTTCTGCACTAGGGCCAGTAATCATTGCATGGATTATTGCCGGGATCGGTATTTATTTTATCGCAAACTCCTTTCGCGTACTATCAGATCTGCGCCCGGACCTTCAGGCTGGAGTGTATATGTATGCCCAGGAAGGTTTTGGTTCCTTTATTGGCTTTAACGTCGCCTGGGGCTACTGGCTGATGACCGCATTTGGCAACGTTGCCTTTGCGGTAATTTTAATGGATGCTTTTAATCAGTTTATGCCGGGGGTTTTTACGGATGGTAATAATCTGAACTCCATTATCTGCGGCTCAGTGCTGATCTGGGGCTATAATTTTCTTGTTCTGTCCGGGACGAAAGTGGCCGGATTTGTTAACACCTTGGGAACCATCGCCAAGCTCGTCCCTCTGATCCTATTCGTATTACTGCTGGGTGTGCTGATCGATTATTCGGACCTGTTTAAAAACTTTTGGGGAGAATCACCCGCGATCCTCAGTGGCAACGGAAATGACGCCGCACCAGTATCGCTGCTGTCTCAGATTCTGGCACCGATGACCGTAACGCTCTGGGCCTTTATTGGCGTCGAGGGAGCGGTTGTTCTATCCGGACGTGCCAAAAATAAACAGGACGTAGGGAAAGCCACACTGATCGGCTTTCTGCTGGCGCTAATTATTTATATGTTAATGTCCATTCTGCCGTTCGGTGTAATGCCTCAGGCAGAACTAGCGCAGGTCAGTAACCCCTCTACCGCAGGCGTGCTCGCCCACGTTGTCGGTCAGTGGGGCGACTGGCTGATGAGCGCGGGGCTGATTATTTCTGTTCTGGCCGGCTGGCTTGCCTGGACCATGCTATGCGCTGAAATACCGATGGTAGCAGGACAGAAAGGCGCTTTCCCGCGCGCGTTTGCCCGAACGAACAGTAAACAGGCGGCCAATGTGTCACTGTGGGTTAGTAGCTTTGTGATGCAGGCGGCCATGTTACTTGTTTATTTTTCAAATAATGCTTGGACCACCATGTATAATATCAGTGCGCTGATGGTTGTTCCGGCCTATATTACCACCACGCTGTATCTGACCAGTATTTGCAGAAACGGAAAATATGATCAGTATGCAAAAAAAGGCCGCAGGCTGGCTTTGTCCAGCGGTGTTTTAGGCTCGCTATTCTGTCTGTTTATTCTTTACGCCAGCCAGATTGAGTATGTTGCATTAATTCCTATCCTGTTGACCTGTGGTCTGCCGGTCTTTATCTGGTCAAGAAAAGAAAAAAATGATGGTCAGCCGATATTTACCAAAAAAGAGCTGATTTATCTGATTATGCTGTTGCTGTGCGATATTATCGTCGTTGCCCTGTTTATTGGTGGATATTTAAAGGTATAAGTCCGAGTTAAATCTTTACTGGGCTAGTAATGCCGCCTTTTAAACAAGAAGGGCGGCAATCTTACTGAAATTAGTATGCTGCAAATCGGTAATGCTGCCAACTTACTGATTTAGTGTATGATGGTGATTTTAAGGTGCTTGCGTGGCTTCCATTTCCATCAGATGTCCTTCCTGCTCCGCTACTGAAGGCGTGGTGCGTAACGGCAAAAGCACTGCCGGACATCAGCGCTATCTCTGCTCTCATTGCCGTAAAACATGGCAACTACAGTTCACTTATACCGCCTCTCAGCCCGGTAAGCACCAGAAAATCATTGATATGGCCATGAATGGCGTCGGATGTCGCGCCAGTGCACGCATTATGGGCGTTGGCCTCAACACGGTTTTACGTCACTTAAAAAACTCAGGCCGCAGTCGGTAACCTCGCGCATACAACCGGGCAGTGATGTGATTGTCTGCGCTGAAATGGACGAACAGTGGGGCTACGTCGGTGCTAAATCACGTGAGCGCTGGCTGTTTTACGCGTATGACAGGATACGGAGGACGGTTGTGGCGCACGTCTTCGGTGAACGCACTCTGGCCACACTGGAGCGTCTTCTGAGCCTGCTGTCGGCCTTTGAGGTCGTGGTATGGGACGGATGGCTGGCCGCTGTATGAATCACGCCTGAAGGGAAAGCTGCACGTTATCAGCAAGCGTTACACTCAGCGCATTGAGCGACATAATCTGAGACAACATCTGGCAAGGCTGGGACGGAAGTCACTGTCGTTCTCAAAATCGGTGGAGCTGCATGACAAGGTCATCGGGCATTATCTGAACATAAAACACTATCAGTAAGTTGGAGTCATTACCTCCTCCCGAACTCAAAGCTATCATACAGATAATTACTGGTTAACCCTATATAGGGCATTTTAAAGTGTTGTGATCTTACCCAGCAATAGTGGACACGCGGCTAAGTGAGTAAACTCTCAGTCAGAGGTGACTCACATGACAAAAACAGTATCAACCAGTAAAAAA
>CDZG01048885.1_pt1 | contig 20692 bp, 20 predicted proteins | sample 557741 | NCBI WGS metagenome assembly CDZG01 (sample SAMEA3182086, study PRJEB8094) | gut metagenome | biome: human; feature: gut; material: Stool; isolation source: human stools | place: Canada | collected 2013-01-21
GAAAAGCTGTCCGCCTGCTTTGCAGAGAATCAGAGCGACGAGCAGCTTATTGCCGCTGTTAATTCCGCATTCGGCACGGAGCTTAAAGCGGAGGATTACAGAAAAATTTTAATCTTGATTAAAAGCCATGAGTAATAGCAGTAGACTGTTTTATGATTTTATAGTATAATAGTTTTAATAATTCGTCAGGGGGATAAGCTATTGAACCGTTTGGAATTAAAAAAGTACATAGCGGAAACCTACGGTATAGAGCCGGATTGTCCGTGGATCAAAAATCCGAATTTCGAGGTGTACCGCCACAGCAACAATAAGAAATGGTTTGCGCTGATTATGGATATACCGCGATACCGAATCGGGTTGCGCGGAACGGATATCATAGATGTGGTAAATCTAAAGTGCGATCCGTTATTATTAGGCTCGGTGCGCGCGGAATCCGGAATTTTTCCCGCATATCATATGAACAAGGAAAATTGGATTACGGCAGCGTTGGACGGCAGCGTGTCGGACGAAGTAATTAAAATGCTGCTTGATGTAAGCTATGAATTAACCGTCGCTAAAATAAAGCATAAATAAAAGCGAGGTGAGCCGGAATGGATTATAATTTATTGCTGCAATTAAAGGATTGGGCAAATAAAGTAAAGACCGACCTTCCGCCGGAGGTGGCGGCAGGCTTTAATGACAGTTTTAATGTTGAATATGCGCATAACTCAACCGCAATAGAGGGCAACACTCTGACCCTTATACAAACAAAGGCTGTTATTGAGGACGGGTTGTCTGTGGGCAGGAAAATGCTCCGTGAAATATACGAGGTTGTAAACCACGCAAAGGCATTCGCTTATGTGCAAAAATGCGTTGCAGATAAAAAGCCCCTTGACGAAAATACGGTGAAAGATATTCACACTCTGCTTATGCATGACATTATCATAGGCGGAGTATACCGCAATGTAGAAGTCCGCATTCCGGACGCAGGTCATAAACCGCCGGCACCAAGTGAAATGTACCGTCAGGTTAAAAACTTTTTTTCAGACCTTGCATATAAATATGAAAATAACGCCATAGAGTTGGCGGCGTGGACGCACGCGGAATTTGTGCGGATACATCCGTTCACGGACGGCAACGGAAGAACCTCGCGGATGATTATGAACTATCAGCTTATGCTGAACGGCTTTCTTCCGGTGTCTGTTGCAAAGGAAAACCGCCTTGAATATTTCGATGCGCTTGAAGCATATGCCGTAAACGGTAATCTCGAACCTTTTTCGGAGATGATAGCAGAGCTTGAAAAGCAAAGACTTGAAGAATATGCGTCGGCAGCCGAAGAACAGGCACAGGAAAACAATAATCCGCAAATAATAATGTAAAACCGAATAGCTATAAGCAGATCGCAGGTTAAAGCCTACGGTCTTTTTTTATCTTTGCTGCTGTCGGGCGGCGAAAAAAGGAGTAGAAATAATGAATGATGAAAACACACTTGAAATTATAGAACAGGCGCGGCGGAAAGTGCATGAAACGGTTGACCGCAGATTCGATGACCTCATAACATTGGTGCAGGGCGGCGAATATGAAATAGAATCGGATTTTGAACTATCCCTCTGTGATAGACCGACATACTTTAAGGGCAAAAAGCCTATCTCGGTTATATACCCGGATAATACCGAATTTGAAACTCCTACTTGGAAAAAGGTCGCAAAGCAGTTACTCAATGAATGCGCGGGGGATGCAGTTATGTACGACAGACTGCACCGGCTCTGCGGTAATGTAAGCGGCAGGGATCGCGTGCTGCTTTCCGAAAGTGCTGATGGTATGAACTCCCCTATATGCTTTGCGGACGGAATGTATTTTGAAAGCAAATTTGATACCGAAACCCTGCTCCATGTAATCACCAAAAGAATCTTTGACCAGATAGGCTACGATTACAGCGGTATCCGCCTCAAGGTATACGACCCCGCGCTCATAATAGCGGCAGAGGAACAAGCACAACAACCGGAGTGTGACGAACAGGGCTTCGGGATGCAAATGTCATAAAAAGATAAATCGGAGGAATGAACATGACGCAAGAACGCAAAAATGAACTGTACGATAAAATGCTCGCATGGATATGCGAACACATTCAGAATGACGAGGATCTGTTTCTTACGCTGAAAGGGCAGCTCGGTATGACGCAAGAGGAAGTTTATGACAGCCGCATAGATGGACTCGATGAATTTTTTGTAAAGGATAAAATCAAGCAGCTCGCTGATTATGCCATCCGTGAATGCTGCGACAATTCCAAAAACTGCTATTGGTCAATCACCTATGACGAGTTATATTATCATTTCGGCGCAGATGTAACTGACAGCAACGAAAACGGGAAACTGCTCGAAAAAGAATTACGGCAGAGAAAAGAAATTAACGAACTCCTTATGACCTATGATCGCATCGAGATGACCTGCCGTCTAAAGTATTGCCATCAGTGCCAAGGCAATCAGATAAGTCTCAAATCCGCCCTTAAATGCATCTATGATGACTGCGAAACCGAACACAACCATGAGCCTGCGAACGAATCCTCCGATGAGGACGAAACGCAGGCTCTGTCTATGTAAGGGAGAATGCCTATGATTATAAAAGCAGACCTAAAATATAAACAAACAGATTTTAGTCTGCCTCGGTGTGCGATTGAAAAAGTGGTAAAATTGACGCCGACCGAATATGCAGAATTTGTTTTCAATCCTCTCGGATACTATGATTTTCTCCGAGAATTCAATACTGAGAAACATGGGCATCAACCTGAGAGCATACCGTGCTTGTTGCTTATAGGAGAAGGACACAAAGACGGATTTATCATTGACACACAAGGTTATGACTACGCCCGATACATCGCGCATATTCCTAACGCCGAACAGCTTGCTATCGCTTTTCGCTATCCGAGCCTTGAAAACGCTGTGCATGAAACCGCTCTGGCGGCAGATACCGCCGTGCAAAAAGCAATCGAAAGCGGCGATAAGGAGTATGGCATAAACATCGACGAGGTGCGAAATAAATTCAGAGGGGCAGGATTCAGCGAAGGGCTGCTGTATGCAGCACTGAAGGACAGACCGGAAATTGAAAGCGCAGATTTTGACGGCGAATATATTCTCTGCACGGTCAGGGACGAATATGTCCGGCAGACAGATCCGCGCCGTGCGCTGACGCAGGAGGAAGCGGATATCATGCTCGCCAAGCATATCCTGTGGCTGAACGATGCAGGCGGCATACGGGCGGATTTTTCAAACTGCCTTGTGCAAGGACTAAACCTTGCACATAAAAACATGATGAATGCCGTTATGGATAATGCACGGTTTGCAGACACCGACCTGCAAGGCGCAGAACTTAATTTTTCCGTTATCAATAACACACGGTTTGAAAGCTGTAACCTTGAAGATGTCACCGCCGAGGAATGTGAATTTAAAAACACAGTATTTTCTAAGTGCAAAATGTCGGGCGGCGTTTATACCCACAGCAATTTAAGCAATGCCGTAATAATTGAATGCAATATGGAATACGGCAGTTTTCAAAACTGTTGTACTGACGGCACAAACTTCTGCGGCCTCGACGATTACGCGGAAATCAATATGCGCGGATGTAATTCAGACCGTGAGGATTGGCGGCGAGAAGGATTTGACCCCGAACTGATTATGTAAGTTTTTGCGGGCGGTTGATTTTTATAAAAAAACAGGCTATAATATCGGAAATAAATATTGAAAGGCGGTGCGGAATATGACGGATATAACCGGAAAACTAATGTCTGGGGATAATGTTATAGCAACCGTGAAAAACGGAATTATAACCGATTATAATAAGCTGCTCTTGCCGCTTTATTTAAAACGAACCAAAGATGTTGAAAAATGGCTCGCCTACCGTGCCGTAGACCATAGCAGAAAAAACGCGCGACTGCTCAAAAGAGCCTTGCGGCTGCGCACAACAGACGATGTGCAGACAGCGCTTGCAGTAAACGCTGCTACGGTGACCGACCGCTATTGGTTCAGACCCGCAGGCTCAGCGGCTGTGTATGAGGATATACGGTTTAAGGAAAACTATTTTTCCGAGCTTGCCCTGCGCGGCGATCCCGACAGCTTTTCAAACCGTCCGTCACGGACGCCGGAGCTGACCAACACCGGCAGCTTTGAAAAGTGTTGGAAACTTATAGACGGCGAATGGTGGATGTATAAAAGCGGCAATGAAAAGGAATACTTTTCGGAACTGTTTATCTGCAGGCTCGGTGAAAAGCTGGGACTGCCTACGGCGCACTATGAGCTTGACGGACGGTATATCCGCTCAAAGGATTTCACAAACGGCGCGGCGGTGAACTTCGAGCCTATGCGCTCACTTGCAGACGATGATGAGGATTACGAAAACGGCTTTAATATTCTGAATGAAATATCGCCGGATATAGCGGGGCAGTATCTGTTGCTCCTATGGATGGATACGGTGTGCTATAACATGGACCGTCATACAGAAAACTTCGGGCTGTTGCGGGATGTGAAAACCGGTAGGATAATATCTCTTGCACCGAACTATGATAATAACATTGCCCTTATAGCCAAAGGCTATCCTACGGATGTCCGCAGGGAGCATGACGGTCTGATTGGATTTCTCAGAACATTTATACAAAGCTCTGAGGAAGCGCATGAAATGTACCGACAGATGAAGCCGCCGGAGATTACCGAAAGAATGATTGACGAATGTATGGATGAAATTCCGATCAAGGCAGATAGGGATTATATCCGCAGCTTTGTACTTAACGGTCAGGAAAAGGTGCGTGAAATTATCTGTGCGGATATTGAACCCAACGAAGACAATACAATCGGAATAATGTTATAATAAAAAACGCAATCAAAGCGGCGCTGAAAACGGCGTCGCTTTTTGCTGCCTTAAAGGAGCTGAAAACATGAAAAAGACAACATTTAATGTTTCATTTGATGAGGACAAGGCATCAGCCCTTGTCCTTTATCTTTCACAGAAAGGCACGACCGCCGAAGCGGAACTCGAAAAAGCGCTGGACGCTCTCTACACCAAAACCGTGCCTGCGGGTGTGCGTGATTTTATCGATATGAAATCCGGCACCGCTTCTCCCTCTGCCGTGCCGAAACCGAAAAGGCCGAAGCCCATGAAAACGGAGCATACGGAAGTAAGCGAGGTGAGTGCAAATGAGCGACATTGATATTGCCGCCAAAGCCCCGTCCGTAAGCCCCTGTGCCGCCCCGTGTGGCGAGATACGGCCACGAATCGGGTAAACACAAGCCCTGCAAAGGCAAAGCGCTGTTTGGGACGGTTTTCGCACCCTTTTGCGGAAATCGGCAGGCAGTACGAAAATAAGCAGGAGAAAGCGAGGGGTTGCCTTGCTTTCCCTCGCAGGACACAGCGGACGGCAACGCCGACCGCATAAGGCTTTGCGGGGCTTTTGGGGGCGACAACAAAAACTGCGATTTAGGGGTTGCACGGATAAAAACCTCGCAAGTTTAGGGGTTGCGGTTTTTAGGCTGGCGAGATCCGAGCCCGTTACGGTTTGGGTGTCCGCCTTTTCCCGTCGGCCTTGCACTCATTTTTGAAATACGCCGAGTATTCCTGCAAATTCGTGACTTCGCCGAGCAAAAAAAGGCGGAGACACAAACTCTTCGACCTGCTATTTAGAAGAATTTTGATTCGGGCGAAGTTGAAGAACGCCGTTATACTGTCGTATTACAAGAGATGAGACAAGTCCGAACAGAATTATTCAAATGTCAGGCGTGACGGGTTCGACTCTCGCCAGCCTAAGCCCAAAATACGGCAGAAAAAGGAGATGATTTGAGTGCCGACGCCGAAAAACAAACGCAAATTTGCACTGTGGCTCTATCCCGAAACGCTCGAAAAAATCGGGCAGCTCTACACCGCAGATGACTGCCGCAGTAAATCCGAATTCATAGAAAAGGCGGTGCAGTTCTATATCGATCACCTCACTGCCGAGGATCAGCGCTCCATGCTGCCGAACGCAATGCTGTCCTCTATGAAAAGTATTGTTGCCGAGAGCGACAACCGCATCTGCCGATTGCTTTTCAAGATGGCGGTGGAGCTTGCCGTCACAATGAATGTGGTGGCGGTAAACAGCGACATTGACGATATTACTCTCGAACGGCTCAAGGGCGAATGCGTGAAAGAAGTGAAAAGGCTCAACGGCAATTTTACTTTCCGTGACGCAAACGATTGGCAGAAGGGATAACGCATGGCACGGCTTATTACGAAATTCAAATATCTGAAGCCCGATGAGCGAAATCACTTCGGCGGCTATGCGGAATACATTGCTACCCGTGAGGGCGTTGAAAAGATAGATGAGTCAAAAAGAAATGCTCCGGCAACGAACAAGCAAAAGCAACTGATAAAGAAAATCCTCTCGGACTTTCCCGACAGCAAATCCTCGTTGGAGTATGAGGACTACCTCAAAGACAAAACGATTGGTGCAGCTTCGGAATTTATTACCCGAATGTTTGAGGAAAATGCCGATGAGATGATGCACACCAAAACCTATGCCGACTACATCGCCACCCGTCCCCGTGCGGAACGCTTCGGCTCTCACGGACTCTTTACCGACGACGGCGTGGCGGTGGATCTGAAAAAGGTGTCGGACGAACTCAATGCTCACACGGGAAATGTGTGGACGGCAATCGTCTCACTGCGCCGTGAGGATGCCGAGCGACTCGGCTTTGATAACGGCAGCCGATGGCGGGATATGCTCCGGTCGCAAGCACAAACGCTCTCCGAAAACCTGCGAATCCCCATGAGCAACCTCCGTTGGTTTGCTGCCTTTCACAACGAAAGCCACCATCCTCATATCCACTTGATAGCCTACTCGATAAATCCAAACGAAGGCTATCTCTCGGAAAAAGGCGTGATGGCTTTGCGTTCGTCCTTCGCCAAGGATATATTCGCCCAGGACTTGCTCTGCGAATATAAAAAGCAGACAGAACACCGTGACGCACTCAAGGTGCAGAGCCGTGAGGTACTCGCCGAGCTCATCGCCAAGATAAACGGCGGCACCTATGACAATCCACAGGTGGAGGATATGTTGCAGGCACTCGCCAAGAGGTTGGCTGTTACCAACGGCAAAAAGCAGTATGGCTATCTGCGTAAGGATATCAAGGAAATCATCAACAGCATCGTTGACGAGCTCGGCAAGGATGAACGCATCGCAGCTCTCTATGACTTATGGTACGAGTCAAAGGAAACGGCGCTCAAGGTGTACAGCGAAAGTCAACCGGAACGGCTGCCGTTATCGCAAAACAAGGAATTCAAATTCGTAAAAAATCTTGTGATCAACGAGGCGATGAAATTAAATCTGCCGACAGATGACATCGAAGAACCGGAGCCGACCGAGCCGGAGTATGAGCCGACCTCCGAAGAAATCGAAGGCGAGGATGTGCCGCAGGAAGATTCTGCTCCGCCGAACAAGTGGCAGCTCTACCGCATGGCCAAGGAACATCTCGACCGTGACGGGGACTGTTACGATCCGAGAAAAGCGGTGGAATATCTCACCAAATCCGCCAAGCAGGGCTATACCGTTGCAAAATATATGCTCGGTAAATTGTATTTGCGGGGCGAGGATGTACCGAAACAAATGCTTCATGCTCTGCATTGGCTCGAAAGCGCCGTGCAGGACGATAACCAATACGCCGAATATCTGCTCGGAAAAACCTTCCTCAATGGCGAGGACATGGAAAGAGATACCGAACGAGCCGAAAGTCTGCTCCGCCGCTCCGCAGAGCAAGGAAATAAATATGCGGCGTACACCCTCGGCAAGGCGTATCTTGACGGAGATATTCTCGCCCAAAGCATTGACGAAGCCGTGCGCTTGCTGAACCTGTCGGCATCAAAAGGCTTTGCTCCGGCACAGTTTATCCTCGGCAGACTGTTATACAAGGGCGAGGTCACCCCAAAAGATATCCGGCAGGCTGTCCGTTGGCTTGACCGTGCCGCCGGACAGAAAAATCCATATGCGGCGTACCTTGCAGGCAAGATATATCTGACTGAGGATGCGGTCAAGGACATTCAAAAAGCCATCCGCAGTTTTAAGATAGCCGCCGAGAACGGAAATAACTATGCCGAGTATCAACTCGGCAAAATTTATCTTTACGGCAAAGATGTTCCGAGAGATACCGATACCGCAATGTATTATTTGCAGTTGGCGGCCGAACATGGTAATCAATACGCCGCACAGTTTATCCACAGCATTAAGGTAAACGGAAACTGGACGGCGGCGCTTGCTTCGCTCCGCCTGCTCGGACATATTGCCCGCATTATTAAAAGCCGTATTGAAGATAAACGCAAAGGTAGCGGAACAGACCGGAAATTACTCAGAAAGATTGAGGAAAAGAAACAAGCGCAGGGACTAAAGCAATAGCATTTTGAACTTTGTATGCGCAACCTCAAAAAAACAAGCCTGCGGAGCGAGTCCCGCAGGCTTTGGTTATGCTTTGATATATTTCTGATTTCTGCTTGTAGGATTGTCAGGTTCGGTCATTTTTATAATTCCATCTGCTACTAATGGAGCAATGTATCTCCTCGTCAAATTACCGATATCCTTGTATCCCAAGAATGCTGCAATCTCTTTTTTTGATCTTGCTGTTGAGCAAAAATCGATAATCCTATTTGGAATAGATTCTTGGTGGTTTTCTTGGTGACTTACTTGGTGGTTTTCTTGATGGCTGACATCGGAATCCATACCCGGACCAACCTTTGCGGTTGCAATCGGCTTCAACGGAATTATGGTTCGAAATAAATCGCCTTCAATAAACTGAGGCTCTCCGCCCGAATACAGTTTGGTATATTTGTAGGTGTTACGCATACCGGAACCAAGTTCGTCGGCAAGGGATACTTCACGGAAAACCTTTGCAATCGGCGGATTTTTGGAAAATGGCTCAAACTGCGAAAAATTCAAAACGCCGTTACCATTTGCAAGGTTACCGTTTTCGGTATACATTCTGTCTTTTTCTATAACAAACTTCGCCACATATCCGGTAGAGTAATCTCTGTGTGCAAGAATGTTGGAGAAAATTTCACGCAAAATGGCATCCCTTGCACTGAAAGCTTTGTCTCCATCTAAGAAAAACGGATCATTCAAGTGCTTTCTTGCAAAGGCAAAAAGACGATCGTAGGTGTCAAACAGATTAGTGATAATCACATCACGATCATCATAGCGGTCAATATTTTCAATACGGTAAATGGCATCGGTTTTATGCTGGGGAAGCACAGACATAATCGTTGAATCCTTACCAAACAGCAAAATTGCTGCAAGAGTAATACCTTCTCTGCCTGTATCGGCATCCGTGAGAATCAATCCGGCACTGCGAAGAAGCTGTTCATCAGACATGGTCAGCCACGGATGATTTCGGTTGCGGCCTCGTGTCATTTGCCTTGCTCTGTCGATGATATCCGGACGAAGGGCGTCTGATCCGATATTCGGATAAACCTTATTGACAAAGTAGGAGCTTTGTTTACGGGCATAAAGCTGGTAAACCAAGTTCGCATTATCGGTAATATCCACATCCGAGTCGTGGTTACGGTCATAGATTCGCCCACTGCAGCGACAAACCTGTGTGCATGAAGGTACATGAATACGGATAATCAGTTTGTCATCGTATTCCATATCTTCCGGCTGAATATAAAGCGGCGGGAAGATTTTATCCGGATTATTGATTGAGGTAACAAAATTTTTCTTAATCTTGTCAGCGCAGGAACGATCAACGCCGAGAACCGTACCGTTATCTTTTATACCGAGAAAAATATCTCCGCCGTCTCTGTTTGAAAAAGAGCATACGGTCTCGTAAATATCCTTCGTAATGTCCGCTGTGGATTTTTTGAATTCAACTGTTCGGCTCTCGCCTTTGGCAAGAACGTCTGACAATTCTTTCTCTGTCATTCGGGTTATCCTCCTTTTGGACTTGATATAATTTCCGCTTTTGATTCGGGCGTCATGTCTTTGGCTTATTGAATTGAGCCTCAAGAGTAAAAAAACGGTTTGGCCATAAATATCTCTTAAAAGTAAAGGGAGTCCCTGCAGGAACTCCCCCCGGTCGCAGGCCTCGCGGGTTTCTGCAACCCAATCACTGAGCATATTATACGCGGGAAACGGACTTTTGTCAAGTCTTTTAACCCGGAATATGTTTAATGTCAGTATATGCGGTATGACCGGTCTTATTCAAAACGATACCAATATCACGAAAAAGCAAGTTTGATATATCTGTATGTTCACGAAAAAGCAAGTTTGCAAACTTAAAATTAACACTTAAAAGCATAAAAAGAGAGGAGAAAATATGTCAACTGAATATATCCATTTCACCACCGAACAAAGGGGAGCTGTTCGGCAGACAGACCTGGTCGCACTCCTACAAAGCCAGGGTGAACACTTAAAACGCTCCGGCAAGGAATATGTGTGGCGTGATGGCTCAGAAAAGGTAACGGTCAGAGGAAACCTGTGGTTTCATCAGTACGAACGCATCGGCGGCGATGCCGTTGACTTTGCTCGGCATTTTTATGATATGGACTATCCGCAAGCCGTCAATTACCTGCTTGAGAACAATTACGGCACACCTCCGCAGGCCGAGCCGGTCAAGCGAGAGCTGCCAAAGCCGTTCACCCTTCCGCCGAAAAACGATAATATGCGGCGGGTATATGCATATCTGCTTAATCGCCGAGGGATAGACCAAGAGATACTCTCTACTTTTGTTTATAAAAAAATGATCTATGAATCTGCCGACTATCACAATGCCGTATTCGTAGGTTATGATAAAAAAGGCGTTGCCCGTCATGCCCATAAACGCGGAACGGGCTTTGACAGCAAATACAAAGGCAATGCGGTAAGCAGCAATCCTCGTTACAGTTTCCACTGGACGGGTACGGACAACGCGCTCTATCTCTTTGAGGCTCCCATAGATATGCTGTCCTTTATTTCTATGCATAAAGAAAATTGGCGAAGCCAAAGCTATGCCGCCGCCTGCTGTGTCGGAGATCAGGTGCTGTTTCAAATGCTGAAACTAAATCCCAGTATCGACACCGTCTATCTTTGCATGGATAACGATGCCGCAGGGCAGGCGGCGAACAAGAGAATATCCGACAAGCTCTCTATACAGGGCATAAAACACGAAATCCTCGTTCCGACCCATAAAGATTGGAATGAGGACCGGCTGGCAGCCGGTGGCAATGCTCCGCACATCCGTGCGGAGCTCTCTTTGCCCCAAGAAGAAAGCGAGGAAGAAGAAATATGCCAAACATTGCAGTTTTAATCACCGTTGCCGCAGTTATGTTTGCCGTCCTCGGTGCGATTACTCTGATTGCTCGCATCTATAACCTCAACAACATCAAGAGCAAAATCGTAGGCGACGGTCAGCACGGCACGGCTCGGTGGGCAAACAAGACGGAAATACGAAAGACTTACCGCCACATCCCGTTCACTCCGAAAAAGTGGCGTAAGCAGGCAAAGCAAAATCAAACGCCCACCATAACGGCGACAGCACCGAGAAAACTGCTCCGAAAAAAGACCGAGCCGATCGAGGAGGCGCTGCCGCAGGGCATTGTGGTCGGGTGCAAAGGCGGCAAGCACAGCACCACCGCCATGATAGACACGGGAGATGTCCATGTGCTGATGATAGGTGCAGCGGGTGTCGGCAAAACCGCCTTTTGGTTGTACCCGTGCATCGAGTATGCCTGTGCTTCGGGGATGTCCTTCCTCTCCACCGATACCAAGGGCGATGTCATGCGTAACTACGGTAATATCGCCAAGGATTACGGCTATATGGTTTCCGTTATCGACCTGCGAAATCCAACCCGATCAAACGGAAATAATATATTGTATCTCGTAAACAAATACACCGACCTATACGCAAAGCATCCCGACCAAATCGTCTATAAAGCGAAAGCGGAAAAATATGCGAAAATCATATCCAAGACCATTATCCTCTCCGGCATGGACGCTGCCTCCTTCGGGCAGAACACCTATTTCTACGACGCGGCCGAGGGCTTGCTGACCGCAACCATTCTGCTGGTAGCGGAGTTCTGTGCGCCGGAGAAACGGCACATCGTGTCGGTATTCAAGGTCATTCAAGAGTTACTTGCGCCATCAAAGAAAAAGGGCAAGAATCAGTTTCAGCAGCTTATGGAGTTACTGCCGAACGAGCATAAGGCAAAATGGTTTGCAGGTGCGGCTCTGAACACCGCCGAGCAGAGTATGGCAAGCGTTATGAGTACGGCGCTGTCGAGGCTCAACGCTTTCCTCGACACCGAGTTAGAGCAGCTCCTGTGCTTTGATACCGAGATAGACGCCGAAACCTTCTGCAATCAAAAGTCGGCTATCTTCGTAATTATGCCGGAGGAAAATCCCAACACCTTTTTTATGATCTCGCTCATCATCCAACAGCTCTACCGTGAGATACTTGCCGTTGCCGATGAAAACGGCGGTAAGCTCAAAAACCGCTGTGTGTTCTTCTGTGATGAGTTCGGCACCTTGCCCAAGATCGAAAGCGCCGAGATGATGTTCTCTGCCTCCCGTTCAAGGCGCTTACAGATCGTGCCGATTATACAATCCTTTGCCCAGCTCGAAAAGAACTACGGCAAGGAAGGCGCGGAAATTATCGTGGATAACACGCAGGATACCATCTTCGGCGGCTTTGCACCAAACAGCAGCTCGGCGGAAACGCTTTCCAAGGCACTCGGCAGCCGCACGGTCATGAGCGGATCTGTCAGCAGAAGTAAAAACGATCCGTCACAGTCGCTCCAAATGATCGAGCGCCCACTGCTCACGCCGGACGAACTCAAATCTCTTCCAAATGGCGATTTTATCGTAATGAAAACGGGTGTGCATCCGATGCGGGTACACCTAAAGCTGTTCTTCAAATGGGGAATTGAATTCGACGATGAACACCCTTACGCCGTTCCCGATCAAGGCAACCGTGAGGTTAAATACGCCGACAAAAAGGAAATTCAGGACGGCATCCTCGAAAAATATCCGCCGGAGTGGAAAGAGGAAACGCCTGCACCGAGCGACGCTGACGGCGGCGGTCAGGCTCAGCAGGACAGCCAAAAGCATGAGCCGCAAAAAACGCCGCCGCACGGCAACCGCAGAAACGGCAGTCCTCCCATCCGTACCTCGCCGCCAAAAAAAGAAGCTGCTCCCGATGTAACGGAAGCAGAGATTATAAAAGACTTAACAGAAACGGAGGTGCAAAGCAATGAGCCGTCTTGATTTTCTTTACCGCACCGAGCTGCCGCACCGCGCCGTGGCGGTGTATATCTACCTTGTCGATCGAGTGAATGAAAACGGAGAATGCTGGCCTGCCATCCCGACTATAGCGGCCGACCTCAAGCTCTCGCCCTCCACCGTCCGCCGCGGAATCCGTGACCTCAAAAAAGCGGGACTGCTCGAAACCGAGCAGCGATACCGTAAGAAAGGCGGCAAGAGCAGTCTGCTGTTTCGGCTGAAAGCGGAATAAAGAGGACCGCTTGTCGGCGGTCAGCGTTTAATCACGGCTATTACAATTCGTTCAATACCGTGCTTTTCTATATACCGTAGCACAGCGTATAAATCCCCGAACGAGAGTGCTTCGTTAAAATATTCCGTGTAGTCCTGCGGCGTTTTCAAAAGCGGATATCTGTCACCTGCATTAACGGCTATGTAGTATTTTTCGTTTTCCATCTTCATCCCTCCGAAATCGCACAAGGTTTATTATATCGGCAGCGGGATGTTTTTTCAAGAGGTTTTTCCGCCAAGGGGCAACTGCGCCTATATGCTGACAGGTGCCACCTGTCATGATGGAAGGAGAAAGTGAACTGCCCAACAGAAAAATAATTACAGTGGAGAAAATATTAACTGCATGAAAAAATTTTAATATTTGAATGTTTTTAAATATTGTGAAGGTGTATAGCCGGTCATTTTTTTGAAAATTCTACTGAAATTACTGAAATCGGAGAAACCACACTGTTCGGCAATTCGACCAATAGGCATATCTGTTTTTATCAGTTGGCTTTTTGCTTCTGCTATGCGACAAGCAAGAAGATAGTTCATAACTGACATACCGGTAATTTTTTTAAAACTGTGAGAAAGTAATGACGGACTTACTGATAGGGCATCAGCAAGTTGCTTGAGTGAAATTTTTTTATAATAGTTAACACTTAAAATGTTCTCTGCTTTTAAAATTGTTGAAAATGAAATTGAGTCGTAATGGGGAAAATCTAATTTTATATGTCGATATATGTATATCAAAAGTTGGTTGAAAAGCAATTCTGTCATAGTTTTGCTCATTGGTGATGTACTGTCAAACTCCGAAGTAAGTCTTTCAAATGTAAATTTTATTTTTTGAAAATCTTCTTCACAATCAATTATATTGATGAAGTTGTTTGGTCTGTTTAGTATTATTGAAAAAAGTCTTGGATCTCCCGAATATTGTGCCTGTGGTTCAATTCTTAATATGAAACGCTCATAATTTTCAGATGGACTTTTTATACTATGTTGTTCAAAGCGGTTTAAAATCAGTATTTTTCCGCTTGTAAGCGGTCGTTCTTTATCATTCAGTACAACAGTTGCATTTCCCTGTGTCACAAATAGTATTTGATGACAGTTGTGATAATGGGCAGAACAGCTTATTTTTCCGCTTGAATATTTAATAGAATGAATTGTATTTTTCAATAATCACACCTCATTAACAGTATACCACAAACAGATAAAAATGCAAGATTTACATAATTGTGTGCAATTGCATTATAACACTGCTACACTTCCATATGTTACAATATTGGCAGAAAGGAGCATGCTTATGAAGAATACTGTTTATTTAAACAACGATGATTTTAAGAAACAAAATGTCGAACTTGGAACAGATTTGCCATATAGCGATGATATCAGCAAATTGAATGAGAGCGGTGAAATCGGAGGACATCATTTTGCTAACAGACTTGTGTGTCAGGCAATGGAGGGTTGTGACGGAACTTTTTCGGGAGAGCCTGATGTACTTACGAAAAGACGATATAACAGATTGGCGAGCGGCGGAGCAGCTGCAATATGGTTTGAAGCAACAGCGGTAATGCAGGAAGGCAGAGCAAATCCACGACAATTGTATATAACGGAAAAAAATCTTGATTCATTCAAACAAATTGTTGAGGAAATAAAAAATACTGCTCTTAAAACTAATGGTATTGAACCGCAGATTTTTGTTCAGCTCACACATTCGGGAAGGTACAGTAAGCCTAACGGTATACCGGAACCGCTCATAGCATATAATAATCCGATTTTTGAAAAAGATTCACCGATAAGCAGCGACAGAATAGTGAGTGACGACTATCTTGACAGCGTGAGTGAGGCTCTTGTAAACGGCGCCCGACTGGCAGAAAGAGCAGGATTTGACGGCTGTGATATTAAATGCTGCCATAGATACCTAAATAGTGAATTGCTTTCAGCGTTTGAACGCAAGGGCAGATACGGTGGTAGTATTGAAAACAGAACTCGGCTTTTGCGCGAGGCAGTAATCGGAGCGGAAAAAATAACAGGAAGTGACTTTTTAATTTCATCGCGTCTTAATATCTATGACGGATTTAGACATCCTTACGGTTTTGGTGTGAAAACGGACGGAAGCCTTGAATTTGATTCGACAGAACCGATTTGGCTTATAAAAAAATTATATGAGTCAGGCGTAAAGTTGCTTAATATTACAATGGGAAATCCTTATTTCAATCCCCATGTAGAGTCACAGGTGTTTACGATGCCATTTTAATGCAAAAAGAGGACGATCCGAACAACATATACATTCTCTGGACGGCAAGCGTCAACGGAAAATATTACCGCCTGTACCGCATATTCAATTTGGAAACCGAGGAACTCGGAGAAATCTGCGTCAACCGTTTCAAGGTTGGAGACGTTACTAATGATTTCAGCTCGACAGGTATCCAAAACGCGCTTACGGCAAACAATATCGGATATAAGGAGTTTTTCAGCGATATAGGTATTATGCAGAAGCTCTCGACGCGCATTGAAAACGGCGTAACATATTACTACACAGGCGCATACACCGGAAACTTCACCTGCATTATCAAGAGTAAGGACCTTATTACCTGGGAGTATGTGGCTCAGCCTAACGAGGGTGCTAACGGCACGGGCTTTGCAAACGCTACAAAGTGGGAAAACGCCGTTTATGTATTAGGCGACAAGGTTTACTATTTTGTCAGACAGTGGGATCCTGACTCTTCGCAAACGCTAGGAACAAACTACGGAATACTCACCTGTTATAATCTGATTACGGGAGAATGGGCAAAGCCTGTTCTTGTAGGCGACTGTCAGTCCCGCTCCGACTTTATTTACTACAGGGATAACCTTTATCTGTTCTATGCCCCGACCGACAGAGAACACATCGGAATACTTAAAATAAATACAGATGATATTACTAAGACCGAGGTAGTTCTTCAGGCGTATATGAACGGAAGCTGTTTCTATCCCTTCGTTCAGTATAACAGCAACGGCGAGCTGTGTATGTCTTATACCGTAGACCGTCAGCATATCAGATTGGCGTCGTTTACCCTAAGCAATTATATTAATTAGCTACCTGAATTTTTAAATATAGCTTTACAAAGCAGACGGATGCCGTAGGGTTTTCCGTTTGCTTTGTTTTTAAATACTATTCTTCGCTTTAAGTATAAAAGGGTGAAATAAATGAATATATTAGCACAGCTTTTCGGAATAGGGGCAATGATAGCCTTATTCTCTGTTTATCAGCAAAGCGAGCGGAAAAAGTTAATTGCCGCAAAGTTGTGCGCTGATGTGTGTTGGGTAATTCATTATCTGCTGCTCGGCGGCATTGCGGGAATGATTCCGAATTTTATCGGCATATTCAGAGAGCTTGTCTTTATGAAGAGAGAAAGCAAAAAATGGGCGGATAAGCTTGTCTGGCCCATACTGTTTATCCTTTGCGGCTGGGGTATGGGTATTTATACCTTCAGCTCGGCGTTTAATATATTGCCGATAGTCGCCTCAACCTTTGTTACAATTTCACTCTGGATTAAAAATCCAAGGCTCACAAAGCTTATAACCATTCCCGTGTGTACGGCGTTTATGGTATACGATTTCCATAAACGAATGACATATAAATAAAAAATACGCCTCCGAAATCGGCATTAGACTTGCCGATAGATTTCGGAGGCTTTTTTTACTTTAAAAGGTAATTTTTTTGGATTAATTTACAATTTTTTTAACTTGAATGCCAATTGTTTAGAATATATAATATAAACATAAAGTGATTGTTGAAAAAAGCAATTGAATATCGGTCGTTTGCCATAAAAGCTTAACTGCCGATGTATGTTTCAATATACTGCTTTAATTTTTCTTCCGAAATGTACTCTGATACTTTCTCAATAAATTCGGCGGTGTTATTTACATTTAGAGCTTTACGCATTGCCAAAATGTGATAATGCAAGGTCTGTGGGGTCAAAAACAGGCTGTCGCATATTTTTGAATTTGAATATCCGCTTATCAGCATAAGCAGTATATTGAAATCAATTTTCTTCATCGCGGTGAGCATCGTGTCGATAGCTATTAAATCTTTAAAGTCGGGATCGTCGGTGTAATCTATTACTTTATTTGTCTTTCCGCTCAGGTCCAGTGTTTTATCGGATAAGGCTAAGGGGGGAAGCTCATAATCGGTTGTAATCGGTAAATTACAGGTGGATTGCCGAGTGTAAATATGTCCGTACAGCGTAATGTTTATAGCGGCGAATGAGCTGCGATGCTTTGCGTAAATACTGTACATGCTGGCGAGCGCCTTAATTAAATCATCCGTACTGTAGGAACAGCTTGTGAGAGATATTTTATGCAGTCGGGCGATAATGGTGTCCATAAATCCGATAACGAAGCGATCTCTTAAATATTTCGGATCCCTTTCATTCATTTTTTTAAGGAAAGCGATACCTGCGTAGTCATTAACGCAAAAAACGGTATCATATTTATACCGATTTTCATAAAAGCTGTCAAAGCTTTCCGAAAAACTGTTTTCGGATAAAAAAACATCATTTCTACTGAAGTTCGGATAAAACCTGTAAAGGGTCTGGACATTGTTGATATCATAAACGCTTAAAATATTAACCGCGAAAAAGGAAACCCGTCCCTTGTTGTTGGATTTTATATAATTTATTAAATCCATCATACATTTCGAGGTGTCTCCCATAATAGTGCTGAAAAAATATTTGGTGTGAAAATACGGGGGATTATTTGCGGCGATAACAGGAATAGAGTGTTTATTGCAAAAACCCAATATGGGCTCGTGATGAGAGGTGAGGGTGTCTAATATAAACAGTACGGACTGATCGTCGTTGAGAAGACCGGAAAGATTTTCAGAGCTTTTAAGTATTATCGTTTTAATTCGTTTTTGGTTAAGCGAGGCGGCATATGACACCTCTTGATTATGCCGCGAAAAGTTTAAAGATTTTTTGCTGTCCGACAGGATATATAAAGCCATATAAACATCTCCTAATAATCTCTTTTCGGTATAAGAATAACATATTTTTCTTCAATTTGCAAATTTATATATTTGGAAAAATTTGTCGGAGCTTTAGCTGTCAGCCTCTCAAACGGCTTAAACAGGGGATTTACAATTTTGTTATGACAAAATGAGTGCTTTTTTTTGATTGCATATCATTGTGAAAAACGCTATAATTAAATCAAATAAGATTTGATATATTGTTGGTATTATCTACTAATAGTAAGGAGTGCTGAAAATTGAAAAAAATTAAAAATGTTGGCATCATTATGCTTGCAATGGCTTGTATGGCAACAGCAGGCTGCGGCGGAGGCGGTGATTCGGATAATCCTTCGGGAAGCACAAATGCAAATACGAACACATCTTTTTTTGAAGACATTCCCGCCGAGCTTGACGGTACTACGGTGACATTCGCTACCTGGATAGACCACAATTCAAACGAATCGGCAACGGTATTATCCGATTTCACCGATATTACGGGAATCAAGGTTGAAATTTTACATATTCCGCAAATGGAATATGTATCCAAGCTTTCGGCTCTTGTTGCATCGGGCGAATCGCCGGACGTTGCGGTGTCGAATGCAGAATGGCCGCGTATTTTGCCTATTCTGTCTCCTCTTGAGAATACAAAGGTTAATCCGAGCGATGAGTTCTGGGCTCAGGAAGTTGTGAAATCGTATACAATCGGCGGACATTCTTATCTTGTGAACGTAAGAGAGGGCGCTTGGGATATGGGCTCGGCTTGCGTTTATTACAATAAACGTATTTTCGAGGATAACGGTATTACAACGCCTGATCTTTACTATACTGAAAAGCGTTGGACGCTTGAAAACTTCTTCAAGGCGGCTAAAGAGCTTAAAGCGGCTATCGGATGCGGTGTAGGTATTGATGTGGGTTCATTTACATCGGCTTACAGCGATGGCTTTGTAACGTGGGATTCCGAATCCGCAAGCTTTAAGAGCAATATCAATCAGCCCGAATTTATTTCAGCCTGGCAGATGATGGCGGAAGCAAGGGACGGAGGATATGCTGAAGTAAGCGACGGTGGCACCCGTTGGATGTTTGAACAGCAGAAGATGGGTATGCTTTTGACAGGTGCCTACGGACTCAGAAAAACAGGATGGTTCAGCAATGATATTGATACCGAGGACTTAGGTTTTGTTCTGCTGCCGCGTGTTGAAGCAAGCAGCGAGCAGATTTACGGTCGCACAGGCGAACGTGGATACGGTATCTGCAACGGAGCGAAAAACCCTGACGGTGCCGCGTATTTCCTGCGTTATTTCCTTGACGCGGATAATTACGAGGAGGATGAGCTTTATAAAAACGAGGAAAGCATGGAGCTGTATAAAGAGCTTCAAGCTAACAAGAAATCAGGTATTGACTCCACCTACGCTATATTAAGAATGTTTAATCCCGACTCTTCAAGTCCGCTGTATGAGGTGTTCCCTGAATTAAAAGATTGTACCGCTTCTCAGATTTCTTCGGTACTTGCTTCTAACACCAAGACCTTTGATTCCTGCATTGCAAAAGCAAATCAACTGTTACAGGCTTCGAATAAGGATAATCAGTAAATCCTGTTTACTGTATTTAATCAAACAACAGATGATGTGGTAAATATATAATAAGGAGCATTATTTATGAAAAACAGTATTAAAAAAACTATCAGTATTGCATTTTCGGTTCTCTTTGTTATAACGTGTTATATGTCTACATTGATGACGGCAAATGCCGTAAACGAATCCGCCGACAGTAATACCTTCAATTATATAAACAGGTTAGTAGATTTTGATACATATACTCCGACCGAAGGGAATTATTGGGGTGATCCGACCACCTGGGCTTACAGCACAGACGGCAGTATAACCTGGAGCATTGCCGACGGAGTTTTAAAATACGCGAAAGACGCTTCGGGCAATAACTGGAACTGTATATGGAATGATTATGCATTCTATAATATTATGAAGCTTAATGAAACGGGTGCCAATCTGAATTCCGACGCAGGAACAATCAAGCTCACACCGGGAGCGATCTATAATGTAAGCGTCAGGCTGAACCTTAATCTTACAAATAAAAGTGCTAATGAAGATATTGGCTTGTATTTGGGGGTAGGAACCTCAGATAAGCTGTCGGATAATGTAACTACGGCAGACGGTAACTGGACCTGCACTATTAACGGCGGTATGCTCCTTGACCGTTTT